>Ga0302134_10000002_pt1 | contig 62905 bp, 60 predicted proteins | sample CB9_SCM_MG_FD_203123 | JGI IMG/M metagenome (GOLD analysis project Ga0302134, IMG submission 203123) | Marine microbial communities from Western Arctic Ocean, Canada - CB9_SCM | ecosystem: Environmental > Aquatic > Marine > Oceanic | place: Canada: Western Arctic Ocean | collected 2017-09-19
TATTTCCATTTCAGGCCAGTTGGGAATCAACTGTTTCTTTGTGTTTTCAAGTAGGAGAATCGCCACCGCTCCGGCAAGACTGAACAGCGCTGAAAGAACAATAGCCCACGTGTATCCGCCGGTGATGTCGAACACCATTCCTGGAATCACGCCGCCAAGTGCCATGCCGAGTCCTGCGCCGAGAAGCTGCCAACCGTATGTCGTGCCCATCGGAGTGTGTCCGAAGTACTTGCGGATCATCACTGGGAACGCTGTGCCTTCACCACCGTAAGGAATGGCCCAGACCACGGCGAAAATGTAGAAATCGAGCGTCGAATCAGCGGTGAGTAGAAGAAATACGCCGACACCTTGACCGAAGAAGGATATGAACATTACAGCTTTCGCACTGATCTTCTCTGACAAGACCGGAGCCGCAAATCGAGTCGTAACGCTGACTATCGATATCGTCGTCAAAACTCCGGCGGCTGTTAGCGGTCCGAGTCCCTTCGATATGCCCAACGGGATGATCCCGACCAAAATTACCGCGTGTCCCACGCATCCTAGGAAGTGGATGTTGATGAGATTCCAAAAGGCGTTGGTTTTATAAACGAAGCCCTGAAATTCTTTTTGTGTCGAAACAAACACGTTGCCCTTAGTGATCAACGGGTTGTCAGTGCTCTTCGTGCCGTAGGCGATCTTTCCTGCATCCTCTGGAGTGTTCTTGAAGAACAAGAGAATGATCAGCAGAGTCGCTGTACCTACGATGCCGACGATCATGAAGGCTTGGCTCCAGCCGACGGTTGCGAACAGAACTGCTAGAGCTTGTACTACTAACGCCGGACCGAGGCTCCAAGAAACCATCATGATTCCCGTGCCGAGCCCAAGATGACGCCTAAACCAAGCTGCTACAGCTGGAACTACAGGTACGAGTAGGAGCGCCTGGGAGACCCCGAATACGATTCCGTAGGAGGCGTAGAGTTCCCAAATTTGTGTCGTTTGAGATGTCCACATCATTCCGATAAAAAATAGGATCGTCCCAGCAAACATTGTGCGGCGGGCACCAAATCGATTGCCCAGCCAACCTGCCATTGGTGATGACAAGGCGGTGACGATAGACATTAGGGCGTAGGCGAGACCGATTGACCCTGGGCTCCAGCCGAACGCTTCTACAAGTGGATCGACAAGCACTCCAAACGCCATTCGAATCGCCGCACCAACCATCTGGACTACGCCCGCGATTGCGACTATCACCCAAGCGTAGTGGACAATAGTGTGTTCTTCGAGTCCGAACTTGCTGTCGAGCCAGAGTGCTGCGTTTCGCATGAGTCAGTTATCTAGTGGAGAGGACAGGCAAAAACTAGCCCGTCTTCCCACCATTCGCCCTCAACTTGAGATTCGGAAATTCCTGAAGCCTGTGCTCTATTTTCTATTCTGTCTGATGATGCCCAAGCACCAAAGTAGATCAGTACCGCGAGAGTGCCAATAACGGACGACATGAGTAACCCTAAGCCAATAATAGGACGACGTTTAATTTCGAATCCGTCGAGATCTGGTGGGGCAAGTTCTTCAACCTGATTTTGTGGTTGATCTGATGCGGCCGATTTCATCGCAAGATAATACGCCGCTCGAACACCCTTTAGTTCACGAAAGGGTTGCTATTTTGTGCGCCGCTATCCACTCTTCATCGAGTTCGATACCTAGGCCGGGACCCATAGGTGCATCGAGATTGCCGTTTTCGTTGATTTGTAACTGCTCGGTGACTCCCCATTGGTGAACTTCTTTCGGTAGCCAGTATTCGAAATATGTGCAGTTCATAGACGACATGATGACGTGGAGATTGGCTGCGTTCAACGCCGAGTTACCGGCGAGACCAACTTCGCAAATCTTGTGAAATCCTTCGACCAGCGCCATTTGCTTCTTCAAGCCTGTGATTCCGATTTTCCTTACTGTTCCGCGGATTAGCCGAACAGCGTTCTGCTGCAAGAAGCTGGCGGCTTCGTGGAAGAGGAATCCCGTTGTATCGCTCATGTTCAACGGAGTTTCGAGTCGATTCGTTAGTTCCTTAATCGACTCAATATCGTTTGCTGGAATCGGGTCTTCGTACCAGAAGTAATCGTTCGCATCGAGAGCATGCCCAACGTAAAGCGCTTCTCGGAACGTGTAGCCATGGTTACGGTCAAGCATCAGGGTCATCTCTTCACCGACAGCTTCACGTACTTTTGCAGCGGCGATCGCAGCCTGCTTGTAGTGAAGCGGACCCGGGTGGATTTTGTACGCCTTGAATCCCTCAGCTTTCAGCTTCAAAGCTTCTTCGACGAATCCCTCGGGTGTTCCGTGTCGAGGCGGGTACGTTGCATATAAGGGAACTTCGGTACGCGCAGTACCAAGTAACTTGTGAATGGGCTGACCAGCGGCTTTACCTTCGATGTCCCACAGGGCCACATCTAATGGCGCCCAGGCTGGTTCGATAACAGCACCATGCCCAGCTATGACTCCAAGCTGACTCCACAGCCATTCGCGGTCTGAAGATTCGCGTCCCGTCATTGCTGGCTTGAGGATCTTGATAATCGATTCCATCCGGTGTGACGAATCAGCTGCCTGATCGCCAACGAACGCGTGCCCCTCGATACCGGCATCAGTCTGAACCCGCAGCACACCCTGTGTAGTAGTTCCGCCAAGATCGGCTCGTTCGTCTTGTACACGTACTGAAGCCGTGCGTCGTTCGATTACATCGATCGTGATGTCGGTAATTTTCATTTTTATGCCAGATATGTTTTGTGAAGGAATTAGCAGTTGTAAACGGGTGTGATCAAATTATTCAAAACGGATACTACATGGGAGGTTCACCCCATGCTGCAATACGACAATCCTCCTAGTCCGCTTGCAACTTACACGGTTACGGGCACAGGTAAGCTTCGGGGACAATTGAGGGAAGAATTTCTCCTCCGTAACTCTATGCAGTTACGTTAGTTGCGGCTAACCCCGCGGGCATGCACACACATATGGACCACTGGACAGATGATCGACGGATCCACGAACTGATGACCCATCTCGGTAAAACCGGTAAGACGGGCAAGCCAACTCGCAGCGCATTTGTTGCTGAGCAGGTTAGCCAGATCATGATCAAAATCGAGCCTCGTGTCGGAGAATTGCGCAACATCAGCAAGGAAAAAGAGGGACTTCTTGCAAAGCTTGATAAGTACGAAGATATTATTAAGAACAAGAAGCGTCACGCCGATGGCATCAAGATTGAGTTCGATCAGGCCAAAGAGGATCTGCTAAATCAAAATCCAGATGCCGATGGAGCTGCATTTGATAAAGAGCTTAAAGCTGCACTTGTTGACCTTGATGTGGAATGGAGAAACGCACTCGCAAACATCGATGCGGTGAAGCAGACAATTCGAGTCAAACGCACAACAATGCGAGGCGTCGAAGATCGTATGAAGATGTACGAACAACAGGTTATGCGTCACATTGCGCAACTGGCACAAGCTATAAAACAGCGAGCTGCTCAGAAAAAAGCAGCCTAACGTCGGACCTGTCGGCCCGATAATCTGTTCGCCACACGCTTCTCATAGAGCTAATCTAACGACACCTATTTTTAGGTGTCGTTTTCTTTTGGGAGGATCAGTTGGCGAGCAGTATCGAATTAGCCGCACTAGAACCGAAAATTTCCGAACTCGTTTCAGCTTCAATGAAGCAGGACAATGTGCCGGGGATTTCAGTCGGAATCGTTCGTGGCGACTCACTTGAGGGGTACTTGTCTTTTGGTACTCAGACTATTAGCGAAGACAAGCCGCCGACCAAACAGACGATCTCCAGAGTTGCATCGATTACCAAAACGTTTACTGGTACAGCGATCTTGCAATTGCGAGATTTGGGTCAGCTCGAACTCGACGATCCGCTACTGGTTCACATGCCTGATTTCACGATTGCGAACGCATTGCGTGGGACATTGGAAGGCGTCACGCTTCGTCGTTTGATGACTCACTATTCAGGCTTACGTACCGAGCATCCGCTAACCGACTGGAATGCTCCGTCATTCCCTACCAGCGAAGAGCTTCTCGATAACCTTTCCGATATCGATGTGGTCATTCCTCAGGACAGCCAATGGAAGTATTCGAACCTAGCGGTTGGACTACTTGGTCAAATCGTTGAACAAATCAGCGGCATTCCATACGAACGATACATTTACGAGGAAATCACGGGACCGCTGGGTCTCACGAATACTAGGTTTCAACTAGACGCTGCTCAGGCTGAGCTCAAAGCCACTGGTTACAGTCATCCTCTCCCAGGAACAACCGATTTGCGAGTGGCGCCGTACGCTTCACTTCGCGGTATTTCGGCAGCTGGTCAGCTTCATTCAAATGTCGAAGATCTTGCGAAGTGGATGTCGTTCCAGTTCTCATCAGGGCGCACCACCCACTCAAGCCAAGTGCTCTCATCTTCCACCCTTGCCGAAATGCACCGACCTGTTTACATGTCGAACGATTGGTCCAACGGTCAAGCGTTATCGTGGCGCATGAACCGACGTGACGATCTTGTACTGCATAGTCATGGTGGCGGAATACAGGGTTATGCCTCGAACATGGTGTTCAGCGTGCTGGCTCAAACCGGAGTCGTAGTGTTGGCAAATATTTGGCCTGCACCAACCCCGTACGCTTTAGCTGAAGATATCGCTGAACTAGTGATTCGCGAGCTAGGGCCGATTGTTGAATTGAATGAAACGAACCTCGTTACAGTTTCAGAAGAAGACTCGGCTGCATTCGTAGGCAGGTACTGGGCTGAACCCGGCGCGTATGTCGACGTTGTTTACAACGAGAACGGCTTCAGCTTGGGATCGCCCCGCGACGGCGATTATACACTTCACGGCCCAGCCGGACTAGCCAGTGATCCATCGGTGGCTGATGCCAATTCGTTCCGAACAGTCGGTGGGCGTGGTGCTGGTGAACTGGCTGAATTTTCAACTACCGAAAGCGGAAAAGCTGAATCGTTCCGACTCGGTGGATTCCTCTACAAGCGTGTCGACTAAAGCGATTACGGAGAAGTATTAAACATGGCTGGAGTATTTGAAATCGCTGACGGGTTTATCGATACCGTTGCGAAACATCACCCGCTGTCGGCGACTCATATGGGAGTGGCTGGTTTCGATCATCTGATGGCCGACTACTCGCCAGAGGCGTCGGAAGCGTTTCATTCAGATGTGCTGGTAGCGATGAAAAACATGCAAGCTGCCGTTCCCGCCAACGAACGAGAACGTTTGTGTAAAGACACCTTCATCGATGAAATTTCATTGTCAGTTGAGCAATACGAATCACGAGAACATTTGCGAGACATGAACGTTCTCTTTTCTCCGGTGCAGAACGTTCGTTCGATTTTCGACCTGATGCCTCAGGATTCAGTTGAGGCGTGGGAGAACATTGCATCTCGAATGGAGAAGATTGGCGATTCTCTAGGCGGCTATCGCCAAACGCTCGACATCGGTAGGGCAGAAGGATTGGTAACTTCTGAACGACAGGTCAAAGGGACTGCCGAACAGTGCGAAGCTTGGGCGGGCGGCGGTGATAGCTCACCGTTTTTCGACTCTATGGTGAACGCTCTTTCGGCTTCCGATATCAACAACGATTCGCTTAGCGTCAGAATCGAAAATGCTGCAGAAATGGCAACCGAAGCCTATGACCAGATGGGCGATTACCTGCGCAACACGTATTTACCAGATGCCAGTTCGATCGATGGGGTCGGGCGAGATCGATACGCACTCTCAGCTAAGGGCTACCTCGGTGCTGATATCGATCTTAAGGAAACCTACGATTGGGGCTGGGAACAGCTTGCGTGGGTGCGATCGGAAATGACCAAAACTGCGGAACTGATCAAGCCCGGAGCTTCGATAGGCGAGGCAGTTGAACTGCTCGAAACCGACCCTGCAAAAATGATCAAAGGTGAAGACGAATTTCGCCAGTGGATGCAAGATCTTCAAGACAAAACCATCGAAGATATGGACGGCGTTCACTTCGATATTCTCGATCCTGTACGCAAGATCGAAGCGCTAATATCGCCTCCGGGTGGAGCTCTCGCTATGTACTACACCGGCCCTTCAGAAGATTTCTCACGACCGGGACGTACGTGGTATCCAACTGGCGGTAAAACCGAATTTCCTATTTGGCGCGAAGTATCCATTGCGTACCATGAAGGTGTGCCCGGTCATCATTTTCAGATAGCTACGAATGTTGCCATGACTGAAGATCTTTCAAGATTCCAGCGACTGCTCGCAGGGACTTCAGGTCACGCCGAAGGCTGGGCGCTGTACGCCGAACGACTCATGGGCGAGCTTGGCTACTTGGAGAATCCCGATTACTACATGGGAATGCTCGATGCACAGGCACTCCGTATCGTGCGAGTGATTGTCGATATCGGAATGCATCTTGATTTGAAAATTCCGAAGCGTTCAGAATTCCATCCACGAGAAGTGTGGAACGCTGATCTGGCACTGGAATTCATGAAAGAACGGGTTCACTTCCCGGCGGATTTCGTTGCTTCAGAGGTTGATCGATATCTTGGGATACCGGGCCAAGCGATCAGCTACAAGGTCGGTGAACGAGTTTGGCTAGAAGCTCGTGAATCGGCAAAGCAAGAAGCTGGTGCTGACTTCGATTTGAAAGAATGGCACAACAAGGCGCTGAAGCTTGGGCCTATGGGGCTCGCTCAGATGAAACGTGAACTGACTTAGGCGGTTGGATTCGAAATTGCTGAATCTTTTGGGAAGCCGGTAGCATCGAATCACTGAGACAGTGAATTTCGACCTTTGTGGTCGGTTATTCTTTCGTCCTTCAGTTCGAACGAACGAGGAACATATTGCAACTTCTGATCACCGATGCGGCTAAAGAGTACTTGAATGGTCGAGAGAGACCTGTAGCGCTCGATTACTTAGCCGGACTCGGCTGAGGCGGTCACGCCTCGGTGTCGGTCGACACCTACGCAAAGAAAGCCAACAAATCGGCTTACGAATTGGTCAAAGAGAAGGGCGTTGAAATTCTCGTATCGAAGAATCTCGCCTCAAAAGCCGCAGCAATCCTAGTAGAACAGAAGAAGTTCCTATTCTTCAAATGGATAACCGTCAGAGCACAGCTCTACGGTCACGCCACCTGAAGTCACGGATAACCACTCTGGCCGTGAGCCAGAAGCAAACAAACAAAAGCCCCGGTCGCTATCTCAGCGACCGGGGCTTTTTGTTGTTCGAATATTCGAAGGTTCTTATGCGAACGATTCGTAGAGTCCGCCGACTACCAGTCCGAAGATGATGTGCACTACCAATGCACCCATTGCGGTTGGCATGCCGAGCTTGAGTGCGAAGAATCCGGGAGCTTCAACATCTCTATCTTTCACGCCACGGTGAATAGATGATCCAATCATTCCAAAGAACATTCCCGTACCGATGAAGTGAACGATTCCGAATACGATACCTATTGCGTAGCTGCTTTCGACATCGAGCCACAGGTAGAACGCTGCGTGAGCCGAGGCAAATACGATGCTCATTACGGCGTGGATCATGAATCCGATTCCGTAAGTCATGCCTCCCACAGGCATCATCATCGAACCAAGCATTTTCAGAAGATCCATCTTCATTTGTGCTGGCATCATCATTCTTCCCAAGTAGATCGGGATGAGCATCAATGCGCCAGCGATCAGACCTGAGTAGATCGCTGCTGGTGAGTTGTATTCCATGACCAAATTCCTCCGCTAACTATTCCGTTCCAAGATCGAATAGTGATCTTGTTGCCGTCGTAGGTTAGTAAATCTGATGCATGCTGAATCAATATCGATTCTGCGCCCTTTTCCGTCGATCGATCATCCAACCCTCATAAGCTTTAGCTTAGAGTCGCTGAAACAAGCGGGAATATTGATAAAAATGGAAGCGGTGCTGAGTGGCTATAGATCGTAATTCGACCGACCCTCCAGCTCCAAAGCGGATCATGAAGACCGCTGATTCGGTGTTCCATGAGCTCACGAGGTCGATGTGCCCAGAGTGCAAGGACATCATTAACGGTGAGATACACCTGACCGACGGCAAAGTGATTCTGCGCAAACGATGTCCCCGTGGTTGCAACGATGGCAAACAGTGGGAAGTAATCATTTCTCCCGATGCCGAGGGGTATCTCGATCAACAGCGGTACAACAAGCCGGGCACCATCCCGCTCGAGTTCAGCACTGAAATAAACGAAGGCTGCCCGTACGACTGCGGACTGTGTCCCGATCATAAACAGCACGCTTGTCTAGTCCTTATCGAAGTGAACACTGCGTGCGATTTAGCATGCCCAACGTGCTTCGCAGACGCTGGTCCCGGCTTCAACATCACTATGGACGAATGCGAGACGATGCTCGATACGTTCGTACGCACCGAAGCAGAGCCTGAGGCGATTCAATTTTCTGGCGGCGAACCTACGCTTCACCCTCAACTTTTTGATTTCATGAAGCTCGCAAAAGCCAAAGGCGTGCGTCATGTAATGGTGAACACGAACGGCTTGAGGATCGTGCGAGATCCCGAGTGGGCGGCTGAGTTTGCAGCGCTGGACCCAACGGTATATTTCCAGTTCGATGGCCTGCGTGACTCAACATACGTCGCACTTCGTGGCGAGCCGCTTCTTGAAGAAAAGCTAAAAGTTCTCGATAAACTCGCCGAATTTGATCTCAATACGATTCTCGTCGCAGCCATAGAACGTGACGTCAACGAAGACGAAATTCCCGCGATAATTAAATTTGGTCTTGAGCATCCGGCTGTAAGAGCAGTGATGTTCCAGCCGGTGATGCACACCGGGCGTCATCTTGCATTCGATCCTATGAATCGAGTGACGATACCTGAGGTTATCGAACGTATCGACGCCGGCACCGATGGCGTATTCGTGAAGAGCGATTTCGTGCCTGTGCCTTGCTGCCATCCATCGTGCCAATCGGTGACGTATTCCTACATCGATGAAGAAGTTGAAGTGATTCCTCTGCCGAGAATCGTCGACGTCGATGAATATCTCGATTACATCACCAACCGTACGTTCCCCGATCTAACGGGCGAGGTACGTGACGCCCTAGAAGGCCTGTGGTCATCGTCAGCTACTCCAGGTGGAAACAAGCTTGCTGATGACTTCTGTGCGGCGTGCGCCGATCTGGGACTGTTCAACGGTGAGTCGAAAGAAGTATCCAAGCGCATCTTCTCGATTTCTATTAAGGACTTCCAAGATCCCTACACGTTCGACATCAAAAAACTGATGAAGTGCTGCGTTGAGATCGCAACTCCGGATGGTCGTCTGATTCCGTTCTGCTCGTACAACAACGTTGGCTATCGAGAAGAAGTTAAGGAAGAACTTATGAAACAGCGAGCTCGCTATCGAATAAGCCGTATCAATGCGAACGCACTAACGAAGCAGGGCTCTAGTAACGCTGCTACGACTACCGATTTGGGCGAGGAATAGTTTCGGGTGGCACACATTCCGATTGATCTGCCAGATCAGTCAATTCACATCCACGCCCAGCGAGAACTCGCGTTTGAAGTGATCTCAGCGCTGGGCGGAATGTCGGGTGCCAAAGGTGCTGGTGCTCCGATGAGTACCGTTCTGCGTGAAGATGGTGAGAGAATGTTTGTTGAGTTCAATACGCCTCTAAAACTCGGGCCTATTTCAACGATCTGGAAAACTACGGAGTGGGTAACTCCTAAGCAGCCTTCGTCAATCGATTTCGAGCTAGTCCCGAGCAGTGGGATTTTGACCGGAGGTCTGAGGCAACTAACTGACCGTTTCGAATTCGCCGAGCAAGGTAATTGCACACTGATCACCTACAAAAGTCGATTTGGTATTCGATGGTCAGTCGGTGGCTGGTTGCTTGGAATCGTTGTGGTCAAACCGATCATCAAAGCTCACATGGCCGAACATCTGGACGAAATAAAAGAGATGATCGAAAACCGTGCCAAACGGAGTCGGGTTTACCCGCAGTTGGTTTGTGCCGAGAATTCTTAAAGCTCCTGATTGGAGGGTAAGCAAATGACGACAGAAATGGAAAATCTTGACACTCAACCGGTCGGCGCGTGCTGCTCCATTATCTACAGCCATCCGCTGGCAACATGGTTAATAGGCGAGTCGTTTCATCCGGGCGGACTTGCTCTCACTGATGAACTGGCGGTGCTTACAGAACTAGGGCCCGGCAAGCGACTGCTTGATGCTGGTTGTGGTCGAGGTACGAGCACGGTTCATCTTGCTGAATCAACTGGTTGTGAAGCGATTGGTCTGACGCTGGAATCGGATGGTGTGGAGCGAGGAGCAAAACTTGCAGAAGCGACCGGAGTTGAAGGCAGAGTGCATTTCGTTCAGGATGACATTCTGCACATGGATACCGTTCAAGGCGATTTCGATGTCGTGCTGATGGAGTGTGTGCTTTCGACTCTTGAGCAAAAGCCTGAATCACTCCGCCAGCTGTATCGAATCACCAAACCCGGCGGCTTCATCGCCCTTACCGACGTAACAGTGTCTGAAGAGCTTCCAGCGGAGCTACAAGGCTCGATAGGTGCTGCTTTGTGTATGGCCGATGCCCGTGATCTCGACGAATACATGAGCTTGGTTGAAGAAGCCGGCTTCAAGGTTCGGGAGTACCGGTCTGCCAAAGAAGCGGTTCAGGAGATAATCAAGAAGATCGGCACTCGGCTGATGATCGCTGATGCAGCCATCGGGCTAGGTAGCTTGGACGTTGATCGATCACTAATAGTGGGCGCTCGTGACGCTCTGAAGACTGCATCAAAATTAGTCGACAACGGTACGCTGGGCTACGGGTTGATCGTGGCGCAGCGGGTGGGTTGAACTAGCCGTTTTCAACCACGAAATTTGCCGAAGCCCTCCACCCTAATGAAGGACCCTCCGCGTTGGTCGGGAGGTATTACCAAACAACGTGGCAACGCCACCTACTCCAGCAATCCAACTTTACGCCAGTTGCGATCACGTAGTGCCTGCCTGAGTTCAGAGAATTCTCTGGCGAAGTGAGTGGCGATAACCAACACACTGAGCACTAAGCACAACGCTATGCACAGCCACGGCGCACCAGCGATTATGAATATGGCGTTGATCGCAATGATCCCAGATCCGAATGCCCATACCCAACTGCGACTGGCGAAGTAGATGACGAATACGATTGGCCCCGCCATCATCGATAACAATGGTGCCATAGCAAGCGAGATTCCAAATATCACTGCAACGCCTTTGCCGCCTTTGAATCCGATGTACGGCGACCAGTTGTGACCAGCAGTAACTGCAATCGCCACGATGAACAGTGTGTAGTCGGATACGCCGAATGCTCGACCAATAATGATCACCAGAGCGCCTTTGGCTGCATCGGCGGCAAGCACTAATAATCCGGAGCGCAATCCTAGCGTTCGAACGGCGTTGAGAGTGCCGACGTTACCGTTGCCGTGCTCACGAATATCGACACCACGCTGAATTTTCGCTCCAACGTAGGCAGCAGGAATCCCACCGATTAAGTACGACGCGACGATGAGCAGGGTGGCGGTCAGTAAATCAGGCATCATCAAAGTTTATATGGCCTAGAGGAAAAATACGTTGCCGCCAAAAGAAAACCAGCCTGTGGCTGCTAAAAGTCGAGGGCCATTAGTTCTTCGGAGAAGATGACCTGGCCGCTAAACGCTTCCCGAATGTCGCCGATGCCTTTTTCGAGAGGACCGTGTGAGGCGATGTGAGCGCCCATGTGCACAAGTACCAGCTTCTTCACGCCGGCCTCTTCTGCCATTCGCGCCGCACCAGTAGTGCCGCACTGACCCGGAGATTCACCGTCGGCGTCCATGCATTCCTGGTCATCCCAGCACATGGATATCAGTACATCGGCACCCTTAGCTAGATCGATGATCGACTGGCAAGGCTGAGTGTCACCAGTGAAAACAACCGACTTGCCTGACTTCGTGTCTAGTCGGTAGGCAAGTGAGTCGAGGTACGGCTGAACATGCTCGGCGTTTGCAGATGTAACTTCCCAGTTTTTAGCGGTGTGAACAGTTCCAACACCAACGTCACGCGCCCAAATCTTCGGCGCACGACGAGGCAGTACTCCGCCACGGTTTACATAGACCTTCTGAGAAAGAGGGTGGTAGATACGGGCTTTCCAGTCATGGGAGAAAATTCCGTTTTCACCAATAACGCCTTCGGTGATTTTCTCGGTAAGAGTTGGGCCAAATACTCTTAGCTGATTTTCCTTGCCGATCGACTGGTCGAAGCGGGTGAGGAGGAAGCATGGGTAGTCGATATCGTGATCGAAGTGGTGGTGAGTGAAGAAAATGTAGTCGATATCAGTCGGCCATAGCCCAGCTTGCACGAGCTTGGCGGTTGCTGCGGGACCACAGTCGAACATGATCTTTTCACCCTCGACTTCAACGACGTACGCGGAGCCGAATCGAGTAGCTGTTGGGGTTGGTGTACCCGCTCCGAGAATGTAGAGCCTTGACATTCGATCGTGCCTCCGAGGTTCAGCAATCGACCTCATATCGAGTCGATCACTGCATTGAACATGCTTTCTTGCGGGAAAGGATATTCCTGCCCCACATTGCCTACTTCGTAGGTGATGAACAGAAAACGAGAGATTTCGAATTTACCGAAATTACGGGAATTGAAATATTCGCAAAAACTCGTAATAAAACACCGTGGAACGTTTTAGCCGTTACCGGATAGGATGCCGCCCGTCAGGTGCATACGCATAAGCGTGTGTTACTTCAAACACCACGGTGTCCGCCGTGATTTTATTGGAGGCGTTACGGTGCTTTATTTTAAATCTTGCTTACGTTGCAAAGACGGTACGGTCGAGCTTGGGTCCGACAATTTTGGGTCGTTCTTGAGCTGTCTTACGTGCGGTTACACGATCAATTCTCGCTCTATTAGGGCGAATGGATCGATCGAACAGCCGAGTACATTGGACGAAGACGTCGTAATGGCTCCAGAACTTAGCCCTGTGGCAGTTCTTGACGAAACTGAAGAACCATCTGCAAAAGATGATGTCGATCTATTCGAAGAAAACTTCGATGAGATCGAAGCTGAAGTTGTCGAGCTAGAACAAGCGGCTATATAGACGAGTGAATTTGGCGATATCCTGAATTGGTCTTCTGGAGTGAAAAGAGGACCAAGTCGATAGCGCTGACTAAATTCGCCCCATGCGATCGAGCTTCATATCGTCTGTAGCTGAGTCGAACCACTCGACCACTTCGCGGTGCAAAGGAATTCCATCCTTCTCTCGTATCTCGGTCTCCTCATGTTCAGGCAGCCCTGCGTAGTAAACGCGATCGTGACCCGGTGCCGGAGGCGTATCCACGAGATACGTCAAGAAATCGTCCATTGAATCTTTGAATTCAGCAATGTCGCGGAATGCGTCGATACTGAACGCCGCAACGAACTGCGCACCGTTGCCGGGTGGATTGCTGATCCCGAACAGGCCAGCCGACAGAATCCCTGAGAACACTTGCCCAATAACAGCCATCCCATAGCCCTTGTGGGAACCGAGTTCACGGGTTGAACCCCACGGCAGTAGGCGAGTGGTATCTGGAACTTCCTGCTCTTCCATAAGAGGAGTGCCATCTTCGCCAGCAAGTAAGCCCGGCAGTAGTGGGGCACCGGTGCGTCTAAGCAAATTGATCTTATTGGCGGCAACCGATGAAGATGAAATATCGAGAACGAACGGTGGCATCTTATTTGCCGGAACCGCCCATGCGTGCGGAACTGCTCCCACTCGTGGCTCGGCACCGTACGTCGGAACCATCACCGCTCCGCCGCCCGTAATCGCATAGCCAATCATGTCGTGCGGCATGGCTCGCATTGCGTGGTACGCCATCATTCCAGCGTGCGTGCTGTTGTGAATTGTCACCGCACCGATTCCGACGTTCTTCGCCTTTTCGATTGCGATATCCATTGCCCGGGGACAAATGACCAAGCCGTGTGCTTTGTCTGCCTCGATAGTCGCAACAGCCTTAGTTTCGTGAGTGATCTTCCAGTTCGGCGTTGGATTAATACGCTTCTCCTCGAACGCCTGAACATAAGCTCGCAGCATGTTCGAAACGCCGTGAGTCTCGCAGCCACGTATATCGGCTGTAACCAATCCATCGGCAGCAAGTTCGGCGTCGTCGTGAGGCATGCCCATCGCCTCGAAAATATCGGTCGTGGTCTTGAATATATCCTCACGACGGATCATTACTTTGTCTTCTTCTGGAACGTGAAAGTGTTCAAGCATGTTTGTTCAGTTTCCTATCGTTCCAGTGGGGCTAGATTGAATTCGGCAGTGGCTTGATCGAACCAGTCGACCACTTCGTGATGAAGGGGGATTCCACGTTTATGACGATCAATCGACTCCTCGTGTTCAGGCAAACCTGCGTAGTAAACGCGGTCGTGTCCCGGAGCGGACGGAGTTTCTCTTAGATACTTCATGAAATCGTCCATCGAATCTTTGAATCGTTGAACATCGGTGAACGCCTCGATCGAGTAGGCAGCAACGAAGTGCGACATGTGCCCACCGTCGTAAGCGCCAAATGCACCGTCAGAAAGAATGCCTGCGAAAATTTGTGCGACGGCGCTTAATCCGTAGCCCTTGTGCGATCCGAGTTCACGGGTTGCACCATTGGGAAGAACAATGTTGTCGGGTGGGATTTCGCGTTCATCCATGATCGGTGTGCCATCCGGCATCGCCATGATCCCCGGGATGGTCATCGAATTCATTCTTCTGAGTAGCTCGATCTTGTTGGCGGCAACAGATGATGACGAAATATCGAGAACGAACGGCGGTTCTTTGTCACCCGGTACTGCCCAAGCATGTGGGTTTGGAGCCAGCCGTGGTTCGCCACCAAACGTTGGAGGCATGCTCTGTCCGCCCGCTGTAATTGCGTAGCCAATCATGTCGTGCGGGAGCGCCATCATGGCGTGATAGGCGATCATCCCGGCGTGCCGACCATTGCCCATCGTTATCGCACCGATGCCAGTGTCACGAGCTTTCTCGATAGCGAGTTTCATCACTTGAGGAATAACGGCAATGCCCAAGCCTCGGTCGCAATCGACGTTGGCAGTGGTCGGCGTTTCTCGGGTGATCGTCCAATTGGGAGTCGGATTGATGAAACCCTCTGCTACACCAGAGATGTAACGACGCATCATGTTCGAAACGCCGTGAGTGTCCACTCCACGAGTGTCGGACAGCAGCAGTACATCAGTCGCTTGCCACGCATCCTGCTTTGAAAAACCGATCTTCAGAAAGAGTTCGTTGACCGTCTTACGCAGAGCATCCGGCATGATCCTAACTTCGTCTTCTTCAGCAACATGAAAGTGTTCAAGCATGGGTTGGAAGTGATCCTGATTAGAGTAATTCGCGATTTAGGTGCTGGGTTACAGCGACCTAACCGCTTGCTTGCCGCACACGTTACGCCTGATTAGCCACCGCGTAAATGACGAGCATGGGTCTGAGTTTCTAAATTGAAACTCCTTGGTTCACGATTCTTTATCGATCGGTATCTAATGTACGATTCAGCTTGAATTTGGTTATAGGAACTGAACGACGGAGCAAAACTTGCAGGATGTAACGATAGCGGCGATACAGATGACGTCGGTTGTGGGCGACATTGAGGGGAATCTTGAGTCGATTGATCGACTCCTTGGTGGCGCTGTTCGAAAAGGCGCAGATATTGCTTGCTTCCCTGAATTGTCGGTAAGCGGATACAACACCAGCGAACGCTCTGGCGAGCCCGCAAACGGAACTCGAATTCCGCCAACTGTAGAAATACCCAGCGAGACTACTAGCGCGCTGGAAGCCATTGGCAAACGCCACGGAATATGGTTTCTCGTGGGACTCCTCGAACGAGATCCGGGCGGTGTTGTCTACAACACACAGCTCGTGATTTCTCCTGATGGCATCGAAGGCAAGTACCGCAAAACCCACGTACCAACTACTGAAATAGGTACATGGCGACAAGGCGACGATCTGGCGATATTCAATCATCCAAAAATCCGTTTTGGAATCGAGATTTGCTACGACACTCACTTCCCCGAAGTTTCGGCTGCACTCGCCGGCAAAGGTGCTGAACTGATCTTCATGCCACACGCTTCGGGTGGAGCAGAACCTGCGCCCGATAAGCAGGCACGTTGGGAGCGATATGTTCCGGCGAGGGCGTACGACAACACGGTTTTCGCAGCCATTTGTAATCAGGTCGGCGACAACGAGGCAGGGCATACATTTGAAGGCGTGACGTTCGTTTGCGATCCTGTAGGCAAGGTGATGAAGCAATCGAACGACGGAACGATCGAAGACATTGTTATCGCTCAGCTAGAATCGTCGGTGCTCGAAGAAGCTCGCCACGTTCCAGAAACGTTCTTCAGGCATTTCCGTCGACCCGAAATCTATGAAGCTTGGGGCGGCAAATAGTGTCGGCTCAAATAACTTCACAGGAGTTAGCTAAAAAACTGCACAGCCTGCCGGGTCGAGGGTGCATCATGGTTACGGGGTCGGGAATTCAGGCGATCAGCGATCTCTTTTCAGAGCCGGGAGCCTCTCGAACAATTTTGGATGCCCAAGTGCCGTATTCCCGTAAGGCGCTGCACGAATTTGTCGGTGAATCTACCGAGCAGCATGTATCTGCACAGGAAGCTCAACTGATGGCGCAATCTGCTCTAAAACGAGCGGAGCACCTCGCTGAAGGTGATGACGACGACGAGCCGCTGTTTGGCGTGGGATGTACGGCTGCGGTGGCAACAGATAGAGTGCGTCGTGGAGAAGATCGTGCTCATATTGCTTGGGCAACCAAGACTCGTTCAGGCGGAGCGTCGATTTGGTTCGACAAGCAAGCTCGAACTCGTGCGGATGAAGATGCGGTCGTATCAGCTATCGTGCTGAACTCGATCGCCGAAGCTTTGGAAATCGAAGAGCGGCTGGAATTGGACGTTCTTGAAACGGAACGATTTGATGAAATCGATTGATCGGCTTTACGCTGAAGAAATAGGTGCGCTTGTAATCTCGCCACAAGGTGAGGTGAGCGAATCGTTGCCAGATCATCCACTGATACTGGCGGGTTCGTTCAACCCGCTGCACGATGGTCATCGGACAATGTTGGATGCGGCTTCGAAAGTTTTTGATCGACCTGTTTATTACGAGCTTTCGATAGTAAATGTCGATAAGCCGATGCTTCCTCGACCTGAGCTTGAAAAAAGGGCAGCACAAATATCGGCCGAAGGAACTTCGTTGATCGTCACACGTGCTCCTCGATTTACCGAGAAATCATCGTTACTTCCAGGATCTACGTTCGTTATCGGCTTCGACACTTATATTCGCCTGATGGACAAGCGGTACTACCCGGATCACGTTGCGGGGGCTCACTCTTCAGTGGAAAACTCGCTCGATCTTATTTATGAAAACGGCTGCCAATTTGTGGTGGCTGGCAGAGTTGATGATCATGATCAGTTCAGCGGCCTTCACGATATTGAGTTTGAAGTGCCAGCACGGTTTCGCAGCATGTTTACGGAACTAACCGAATCACAATTTCGATCTGATATTTCCTCGACCAAAATTCGCAATAGCTCGAAGTAAATTGTGAAACACTCGGCACGCATCTTTTTCCTACTGGCGCGCATCTAACGCCTGTGCTCAGGCGTGACACTCAACTTTTCAAGGACACCGAACACTTATGACCGACCACGATCCAAAGAACTCACGATCAGCCAGTGCGGCAATTGAGCCAATGTTTACCGAGCGTTGGTCGTCGAGAGCATTTGAATCAAATGATCTTTCCGAGGAACAGATAGCGTCGTTGTTCGAAGCCGCTCACTGGGCGCCTTCGGCAAGTAACCGCCAGCCGTGGGCATTTGTGTACGCAACTGACGGTCCCGATCGAGATCGCTTCAACGCATTGCTGAACGAGAACAACTCGCTTTGGGCCCCCAAAGCCTCGATGATAGTTCTTATATTTGCACGAATCGTGGACGCTGAAGGAAAGAAGATTCGCACCGCCCAGTTCGACACTGGGGCTGCGTGGATGTCGCTGGCATTACAGGCTCACGCGATGGGGCTGAATACCCGAGCGATGGGCGGGATCAACCTCGACGCCGCCTACGACGCTGCTGGTGTTTCACAAGATGAGTTCGAGACTATTTGTGCTATCGCCGTCGGAACGCGCGGTACCGACGACGATATTCCTGAACGCATGGTTAAGCAGAATCTCGCCAATGATCGGAAAACTGTTGGCGAGATTGCATTCAAAGGTACTTACACCGGCTAATACTGGTGTAAGCGATTACTAAGGCAGGCGAGTTTCAGGGTTTGTGCGAATGTACTCAGCCTGTCGAGTGCCAAATCGTTCCTGCAATTGAATGCTGAGTCCACCATCGATTGTCAGCGTGTGACCCGTTATGAACGATGCATCCTCTGAACAGAGGAACGCAATGCCGTTGGCAATATCGTCAGGCAGACCTGTGCGTCGCAGCGGGTACTGATTTTCGAAGAAAGCGTGTCCGGTAGGATTTTCTTCCCACATCTTCGCTAAGCCTTCGCCAACGATGTGACCGGGTGCGATAGCATTGACCCTGATGCCGTCTGGACCGAAGTCGGTCGCCATCTGCCTAGTCATTCCCACGACACCGGCCTTTGCTGCCTCATAGACGAGCATGCCGGGCTCCTGAAGCAAGCTGTGGACTGAGGCGAGGTTGATGATGCTGCCGCCGCCGGTTGCCCTCAAGTGAGGAATGGCATGCTTTGGTCCAAGGAACAATGCTTTCAACAGTACGTCGATTCCATAATCCCAGCTATCTTCTTCGACAGTGAGAGCAGTGCCGTGAATTTGAGATTCGCCAGCCATTACTCCAAATGCGTTCTGCACCAAAATATCGAGCCTGCCGTAAAGATCGACCGCTTCGTTGATCATGCGGGCGATATCTTCGCTTTGTGAAACATCAACGTGGCTGGAAGCTGCAGTGCCACCAGCTTGCTTGATACGTTCGACATTTGCTGCCGCTGCTGCGTCATCGATGTCGGCAATGAAAACTTTCGCTCCGCCAGCGGCTAATTTGCGAGCTGTTGCACCGCCAATGCCCAGTGCTCCACCGGTGATAACTGCTACCTGACCTTCGAACCTATTCATGTTGCCTCTTTGCCGTATTCGTTAACTGGTCGCTTTGTAATAAGCGAACTTGATGGCGAAATAGTATCGGAAATCGACGTACTAAATGAGATCACTGTGGACTTGAATCGCTAACGATGTGACACTTCCCGAATGTCAACTATTCCGATTCGACCCGACGAGATAACACCTGATTGGCTGGGCAGTATTTTGTCTCGTACTGGTGAATGCGAAATCGTCGGGCTTGAACTCGAAATAATGACGGGCTACAACCCGGATCTGTCACAGTTGTTTCGAGTCCGTATTGAATATTCAGTCCGAACTGACTCGCATCCCGATGTCGTGATCGTCAAGATTCCGCCAGAAGACGATGTCGTGCGCATACGTGAAGCGAAGTACGGCCCATACGCCAGTGAGCTTGGCTGCTACCGATTACTTGAGTCGTTCTACGGTGGGTCTATCGCTCGGATGTACGGTGCGGTTGAAGACAAAGCTGAGCAAACAGCTTGTTTAGTATTTGAAGATTTGGGTATTTTGCCTGTGGGGCAAAAGTACGCACCAGTTGATCTAGATATTGCGAAGTCGACACTCGATTTCATGGCACGGTTTCATTCGCTGTACTGGGAAGATCGATCCATCGGTCAGCAGTCTTGGGTAAGGGGTGACGATTGGGCGTTTCTGTTCAATCAAGATCCACTGGATTCGATCAACGGCTGGAAGGTTATTCGAGACGATGATCGGTTCGAGAAAACGGGTGGCTTGGTCGTTGCAGGTGAGTATTTGGGCGCTCGGCTAACCAATCTGCGTGATGCAATGCGTAGCCGACCCAAAACTCTGACCCATAACGATTTCCATCCGGGGAACGTAATGTTGCGGCAAACATCCGGTGGCGTCGTACCGGTAATTATCGATTGGCAGATGCCTGCATATTCGGGTGGTACGAACGATCTAGCGAAATTCCTGATGACAGCCGTGCCGTTTGAAATTCTTGCTGAATACGAGACTGCACTCGTCACCCACTACGTCGATCAGTTGAAGGCTGGCGGAGTGGTCGATTACTCGTTCGACGAGTGCTGGCGTGACTACCGTAGGGCACAGGTTGGAACGTTCGCGAACTATGCGATTGGCTGCTACGAAACGTCGCCCAACGGCGGTTTAATTGAGTCGTCTGGCGATTCGACACACGCCGTGATCAAAGCGCTCACACTGGCAGATCCGACTGAACTCGCAGAATTCCTTCCGTAGGTCGCTAAATACGGTGTTCCAGCGAATACTGCTGTTGAAGTTCGTGCGCCCCACCCAAGATCCAGCGGTTCCGATGACTCCACTCGGGAAATCGATTAGTTCAGGCTGAGAGTTTTAACAACAGCTACTTCACCCACCGTGCGAAAGCGCTACCGGTTGCTCTTCGACGGCTGACTGAACAGAGCGAAACTCGCTGAGTAACCATGCAGGAACGTTTGATCGCCAATAGGACCAATCTCACCGTTTGAGAAGAATCCGGCAATCGGAATGTCAGCCACCATGTCGGTGAACATTGTCGTGTCGTGATCCGGCGAACCGTAAAGATACTGGCCACGTCCGAGACAGCTAAACAGCAGGGCGGAAGCTGGAACATCGCCTTCGAGATTGTCGATGTATTCTTCGAGCATCATGCGTAGATCTTCGTCGGCCGCTTGAGCGTCTCGAACGAAGAATTGAACTACTTGTCCCTCTTGGACCAGTTCACCTACTGCAAGAGTGCCATCTTCTTCATCTGCACCGAGAACGTTCCTGATGAGGAACTCCCCTTCGCTTCGATCTTGCGCAAGGCGATCCATAATGATTCCGATCTGAAGCGATCGACGTATGAGTCGTTGTTCGCGTGTTTCAGCCGCATCAAAAAGGTCCCGTAGAACCTCTAGAGGGGTTTGGTCGCCAAGCTTGGAAATAACGTTGATTTCAGATTTGGTAACCACTAGTGGTTCACCGATTGGGCGACAGCCTTGAGCAACTACTGTTTCAACAGCCAGATCGCCAGTAAATGCGACACCAACAGCTCCAGAGCGAACGGATTCGTCGTTCATGAACAGAGCGTTTGTTCCGGGTTGCCCGCCACCGCTGGCAAGGCCTCCGATTTTCACCGCTGATGGATAAGCAAAATCTAATCCAGCGAGAAGATGGTCGCTACGCAACGTAAATGGGTCGGGCAGCAGCATGATCGCAGGGCAGTCTTCTGGATTAATTCCAAGAAGTTCTTGCCATGCTTCAGGCCCAGCGTCAGGGCTGGGTAGTTCATCTTGATTTAGATGAAATGGAGTTAGATCAACGCCCGGTAATATCGCTGCTGAAATAGCGATTCCTGGCCGACGTTCTACTTCTTGTCCGCCGCCAATTACTCCGGCAGCCGAACAGCCGATTAGTACTTTCGCACCGAGGGCTTGTTCGAAAACTTCCGGCGCCGTGAAATACGATGGCGCGTGGTGTGATGAAATGAAAACCACTGCCAGATCAGGACGTTGTCCATCGAGATTGGCTAGGATTTGCTCTGATGCCTGATTGACCGCCTCTGTAAATGAAGGCGAATCTGATACGGCAGAACTCCACTGCAAGTTTTGCTTCTCCTGTACCGCATCAAGCTAAATGCTCTAGCGGGAAGTATCCAGTCACTCTGCGTCAGCTACGTTCATTAGCGCCGACGCAGAGTTGGATATCTCTACAGGGTCGGCAGAACGGCAGCAACCGCAGCGACAGTCTTGTCTATGTCTTCGTCGGTGTGTGCTGAAGAAAGGTGGATTCGACCGTTTGAAGACAGTCGAATGCCCTTCTTAAGCATCTCTTTGGCAAACCGTGTGTACTTGCTTTCATCGCAGTTACGAGCATGGTCTCGCCAATTGGTTATTTCTTGTTTCGTGGTGAACGATATAGCGAATACCGAGCCAACGCCTTGTACATGTAAGTCGGACTCTAGCGATTTTGCGATATCGCGAAGTCCTTCCATTAAGCGTAGCCCTTTGCCATTCAAATCGTCATAAAAGGCGTCACCCTGATCATTGATGTACTTCAATGAAGCATAGGTAGCAGCTATCGACATTACGTTCGAGTTGAAGCTACCGCCGTGGTAAACCGTGCCGTCTCCAATGAGGTCCATAATCTCGCGTCGACCGAGGATCATGGCTATGGGGAATCCGCCCGCCATCGACTTTGCGTAAGTTGCGAGGTCGGGGATAACACCGAGGTACTCTTGGGCTCCGCCCCGGGCTACGCGGAAGCCAGTTATGACTTCATCGAACGCCAGCAGGCTGCCGTTTTCCTTGCAAAGACGCTGTAGGCCTTCAAGGAACTCTGCGCCCGGAACGATGCAGTTGGTGTTGGCAAGGATTGGCTCCATGATGACACCAGCAATTTCGTGCCCATGCTTCTTGAAGATGATCTCAAGCTTTTCGAGGTCGTTCCATTGCGAGATAACAAGGCTGTCACCGGTTGCTGGGTCCATGCCTTCAGATTCGCCAACAGCGACAGGAGCGTCTTCAGGTCCTGCTTGATCCAGCGGTGGGTGAACACTCCAGTTAACAGAGTCCATCCAGCCGTGGTAGTGGCCTTCAAATTTCAAGATTTTTGGACGGCTTGTATAAGCCCGCATCGTGCGGAAAAGAAGTTGATCGATTTCGGTTCCAGAAGACGCAAAACGTACTGTCGCGTCCTCCATCGGAACCATGTCGAGCACCATTTCAGCTACTTCAAGCTCACGCTCGAACTGAGCTGAGAATACGTAGCCCTTCTCCATATCTTCATTTACTTGTTTGTTAATGAAGTCAGGGGAGTGCCCGAAGAGGTTTGGGCCCATGCCCTGGATGTAGTCGATGTACTCATTGCCATCAACATCCCACATTTTCGAGCCCTTGGCGTGAGTGAAAAATAGCGGCGTGTCGGCCGGCTCATTCACTCTAATTTGGCTTGAAACGCCGCCCGCAACAAGTTCTTTGGCCTTATCGAAAAGACGTGCAGAACGATCGTGATTCATCGAAGTTTCACCTTTGAAAATTTCCTTACTCGAACCGAGTGTTAAAATTGTATTCCTGCACATGAACTGCCGTTAGTGTAGGCGAAGGATATTTATCGAGTGAAAGCATTGTCCGTAGGCGTTCCGGTCACTTGTGGCCAGAGCGAGCCGTCGTCGATATCACTTGCTGTTGCATTAGCCGCCGCCGATTCATCGTCGAGTAGATCGAGGCTGGAAGCAGGAAGTCGGAGTACGAACGTGACGCCTTGCTGAACGTCGACAGGTGCTACCGTCAAAGTTCCGTCATGAAGCTCTGTCAGGTATCGAGCGATCGAAAGGCCGAGACCTGAACCTTGAACAGGTGATGTGTCGGCAAGCTTGCCTCGGTAGTAAGGCGAGAAGACTGCTTCCATCTCGTCTTCATTGATTCCGGGACCTTCATCGATAACTCGAACGACCTGATCTTCGTTCTCTTTAACGATTTCGATTCGGATAAGCCCAGCCTTAGGCGAGTATTTGTGAGCATTGCTAATCAGGTTTGATATCACTCGCTCAACACGTCGTTCATCAATCATCAACGGGTGGAGTGTGGTGTCGATATCGAATTCGATCTTCTGCTCACGAGCCGTTATTGATGGCTGAATTAGCGCTACAGCTTCTTCAACGATTGTGTCCAATCGAACAGCTGCCCGGTTTAGCTCGAGGTGTGCACTTTGCATCGCTGCATAATCGAGTGACTCAGACGTTAGGCGTTCGAGTCGTTGAATTCCATACTTGAGCGTATTGATAAGACGTTCACGTTGCTCGACAGAGGCGTTTCCGTTAGATACGTGATCGAGCAATTCTGTCGATAACTTGATCGCTGTTATTGGAGATTTCAGTTCGTGCGAAACTGTTTGAAGAAGAATCGACTTCAGACCATCGAGCCGTTCGAGTTCTTCTCGACGTTTCGCTTCAATAGCGAAAGCACGAGCGTTGTTTATTGCCATTGCCGATTGATCGGCTGCGGCTGATACGAAATCTAGTTCGGCTGATGTGTAGTGACCACCAACCAGTTTTGGTCCCATGTATAGGAAGCCAGTTAGTTCGCCACCGGCCTTCAGCGGCACGACCATTTCGGCTTGTAACTCACGAATAGTTGATCGTTCGAGTTCACTGGCAGCTTGCAAATATGGATCAGTCTCCAGATCGGACTTATCAAATTATGAAATAAGTTTTGAGACAAGACTACTCAGGCCCATCGTCTCTAGAAGTATTTGGAGGGGTGGCAACGAACTTCCGAATCGCTTCACCAAGTTCATCCACACTACTTACATCGGCGTGTGGTGCCTCGGTCCATGAACGTGGCTGCTGACTTGAGTGACGACCTGAAACAAATCTTATTGCCGCCATGCCAAGCATTCGAGCAGGCACGATGTCGTTGTCTATCCGATCGCCGATCATGATGGCTTCTTTCGGATCAACTCCGAGTCCTTGACACGAATGTAGAAGCAGGCGTGGGTCGGGCTTACGGAGCTTGATCGAGCCTGAAACCTCTTTGTACGTGAAGTACTTCAGGATTCCGTAGCGCTCCATGTTTTTGAGCGATTCAGTGGGCTGATTCGCAGCTAGTCCCAGCAGTAAACCTTGATCGATGAGTCCGGCTAAAAGAACAGCGATCCCTTCACGAAGTTCGAAATCACCGCGTAATTCATTGCGCTGTGGAACAGTTTCCATCAGTTCAGATTCAACCCGAGTGATCAAATCCATATCTCCATCGGCGATCTTCCACATGATCGAGTGGTACGTTTTCGCAGCGAACACATCGATTGCCCACTGGTTTACAGCAGCGTACTCATCATCAGAAATCGCAACACTGTTGGCTCGAAACGATGCCATGATCTGCGCGTCGATCTCACGATCCATGATTGTTTCAGTATCGAGAGGACCGCCAACATCGAACAGAACCGCTTTGATTTTGTGAGTCAATTGAATCTAAACCAGGTACTTCTTAGCGACTTTTGCAATATATGTGTAAGTGGGGTTTACGAACTGAGTCACTCGGGCTTCAAGGCACTGAGATAGGAATATGTACGCCTCGCCCTGCGACATACCGTAGGAAGCCTCTAGCCATAAAATCATCTCGGAAAGAGCGATTCGGAACGCATCCTCAGCAGGCTTCTCGCAAGCTGTGGTCATGATGTACTCGTCATTCTCAATCCGAGGCCACGTCATTTCAGCGGGCGTTTCGCTTAGTGAAACCTTCAGAGTTACTTTTCCGCCGGTTTCGATTCCACCACCACCGCAAATTTCACCGTCACCCTGGCGAGCGTGCATATCGCCTACGTGCAGTAGGGCACCTTCGTGGTGAATTGGAATACTGAGCTTTGCGCCGTTGGTTACTTCCTGAATATCGAAGTTACCACCCCATTCGCCAGCCCACGCATTGCTGCGAGCTTCTCGTGCGGGGGCAACGCCAATCACGCCCATCATTGGCTCAACAGGGAATCGTAGTTTGTCGTTCCAGATAATCTCATCGTTCTCTATTCGACAGATACGAAACTGTTCACCAATGTTTGATGATCCGAGGTAGCCAGGCATTGCGCCGGTCGATCCTCGGTACCGAGTCCAGCCCACTGGATGAACGTTGATTTCTCCAACTTCAACAGTTAGCAGATCGCCAGGTTTTGCTCCTTCAACGTAGATGCAGCCAGATGAGGCATTGCCGCGATCGTTTGGCTGATCGTCGGATCGATACTGGTTGTATAGATCACGAATATCGTCGGGAACCCGATCGGCATCGGGGCCACGATTCATCTGTGTTTCGACTTCAAACCACTCGTTAGGCTTCACATTTAGTGTCACCGGGTTACTAGCCGAGTGTTCGTAGTAGAGAGTTTCAGTTGTGGCTTTCAGCATGGAGTGTTCACCGTGGTGTGATTCAGAACGTTTTTCGATGATCGGAAGTGTAGTCCCGCAAATCTACGGTGCAACCAACTGAGCTTAGGAATCGAAGTGATTTAAACGAAAAAGACCCGAGGGAAAATCCTCGGGTCTCTGAATTGCTTTGGTAAAGCGGTATCTACGCAGCCTTGCGAGCTGAAGTCGATTTAGAGGATCGCTTCTTAGCAGATGTAGATTTCTTGCGTGGAACAGCTGTAAATTCGACAGGAGCTTCGGTAGCTTCAGGAGAAGATTGAGCATTGAGTCCGGTTGAGAACGCACGGATACGTGCTGTCTCAGTTAGCAGACGCTGAGCTTCTAGTTCATCTTCGGCAGATGCACGAGCGATTTCGATGTCGGTGAGAATCTTTCGAATGTCCTCAGCCGAATCGCTTCGCATGCGGTTTGCCAATTCTTCGGCTCCGGTACGTGTCTGATCCATCAGAGTGTCAGACGCACTTCGGCTGGTTTCTTCAAGCTTCTCTACGTATTTACGAGCATCTTGGCGCTTATGAGCGGCGTCATCAAAGCGGAATTGAATTTCTTCTTCCATCGATGCTGCCCATTCAGCCGCGTCGGAACGGATTCGTTCTGCTTTGGCAAGAGTTTGCTCAGCGCGCTGCAGAGAGTCGTCTGCCTCGGCTCGTGCATTGAAGCAGTAGTTCTTTGTCGATGTAATCGCTTCAGATTCTGCTTCAGCTCGTACTACCTGGGCTTGAGCAAGGCGTTTTTGCGACTTGACTCGAGCTGTGTTTCCAAGATCTCGGAACGCGAGAGCTTCTCGCCATGCCGACTCTACCGACGCATTGTCAGTAGGGTATTGATCGAAATTCGAAATGGGCGACGATGTGCGTGATCGTGGTGCCATTGATATGCCTCGCTTAGGACGGTCGTGCCAGTGTCAGGTGAGCACGTAATTGATAACACTCCCTACGATGCACTCGATGTATTTGCGCTGTGTTGGCGGACGGGCGAGAAATATTGTGTTCTTGGTTTGCTTCGTGTTGATTGCAGTTGCTTTTAAATACGAATCGTAAAATTAGCCGTTAAATAAATCAGGGGCCTCAACCGAAGTTGAGTGCCCTGAAGATTTAGCTTGTAGCTAACTTACGCAGCCTTGCGGATGGAAGTTACCTTTGCCTTGCGGACAGGTACCTTCTTCGCAACAACCTTGCGTGGAGCCTTAGCTTTAGCCTTTGCTCGTTTTACAGGAGCTGGGGCTGCTTCAGAAGGCTTGTTTGTTCGAGCCAACTCGTCTTCTGCGTTCTCAGCGGCGAGGCCGTGTGAGAATGCTCGTACTCGAGCTGTTTCGGTAAGGATTCGCTGTGTTTCCAGTTCGTCCTCTGCTGATGCTCGTGCAACCTCAACGTCGGTGAGTATCTTTCGGATGTCTTCCGAAGTCTCACGTCGCATTCGGCTAGCCATCTCATCGGCACCGGCTCGTGTCTGAGTCATAAGAGCTTCAGCAGCGGTGCGTGCACCAGACTGGATCTCTTCTGCATAGGTCTCGGCATCTTCACGAATCTTTACTGAGTTAGCAAGTTCCGTGTCGATGTTGACCTGTGTTCGTGCTACATATCCATCAGCGTTTGTCTTTACACGCTCGGCTTCAACCAAAGTATCTTCGGCTTCTTGAAGCTTCATGCGTGCCTGAGCCTGAAGCTCAGAACAAAGCTGCTTGGTGGCTGTAATAGCCTCATTTTCCGCATATTCCTTGGCAGCTTCTGCCTCGGCGCTGCGTTTTCTGGCAGTAACTCGCTCGTCCCGAGATAGTTCTCGGAGCAACAGAGCCTGTCGCCATGCTGCTTCAGCCGACGCATTGTCGGTTGGCAGTGAGCTCAAGCTTGCAAGAAGTGAGCTTTTCTTAGATCGCTGGGCCATGATTCTCCTCATTTGTAACTAGGCACATTGGTGACGCCCCGGCCTGTCGGCGCCCCTATCGAGAGCTATACCTGCGCGGTTCGTTATTCACACCTGACGCTTAGTACCGTAGCCTTGCTCCCATCTCCAACCCATGTTGCTAACAACGTGAGTGGCTGCGTGTGTGCACGCAAAAACAACCGGCAAGCCCAATATGCCTTGGCGGAATTGCTTAGTTATTTAGCTCGCTGAATATGAACCAGAACTTCGAACTGCTAGCCGGATCTCTACCGGTAATCGGCTCTCAAATAACGCATCTTGAAGTTACTACTTCGACGATGGATCTTGCCTGGCAGCAAGCCCACGACGGTGCACCGGATGGCTCAATCGTTATCTCCGACCTACAGTCGGCAGGGCGCGGTCGGCATGATCGGTCATGGGTATCGAAACAGGGTCAAGATATTCTCTGTTCGGTCATACTGCGCCCACGAGTCGCTCTAGCAGGCGAACTCCTTATGCTTGCTGCACTTGCTGTTACCGACGTTACTGAGGCGCTTGGAGTCGATGCTGGAATCAAGTGGCCTAATGACGTACAGGTCAATGGCAAAAAATTAGCTGGCGTTATCGCAGAATCAAAAACCGGCCCTGAGCCAGACGCTTCAGTCACTGGTGGCAATCAAGCAGAATCGGGCGCCAATGTCGATCGAATTACGGCAGTACTAGGCATAGGAATAAACGTTAATTTCGATCCAAACACCGAGCTAGATGCCGCACCGGAATCAACGAGTCTTGCGAAAGAGTTAGATCGGGAGATGGATCGCAAAGATGTGTTGGAAAAACTGATGCAAGCTTTGGATGCACGCTATTCGTCTATTACCGCGGGTGGAACAGTTGTGCCGGTATGGCGTGATCGGCTGACCACGTTAGGTCGAGAAGTTACTATCGCCAGTGGTAAACCCGGCGATTCAATCGAACTCCGTGGTTTGGCGCATGATGTTGATTCGATAGGGCGGCTGATTGTTCGCGACGAAAATGGTCGAGACTGGCCGGTTGCCGCTGGCGAAGTCACAGTTAGAAGTATCAAGTAGTCGAATGCCGCCGACCAAAACCCGTATAACTGTGCGACTTCAACCGAGAGCATCTCGTGACGAAGTACTTGGTTGGAATGAAGAAGGCGCTCTACGCGTGCGAGTGAAGGCTCCACCTGTCGATGGTACGGCGAACGTCGCTCTTGTTCAGTTACTTGCTAAAACAATCGGTGTGGCAAAAGGCAAAATTATGTTAGTTTCAGGCGCGACAGCACGGAATAAGATCATCGAAATTGAAGGTCTGACCGGTGAAGAGTTGAAGAAACGGCTAACGGACTAGGCCCGTTTTAAGGCATCCGAAACTGAGAACAGCACAAGTATCACGATCATCGGGCTGATATCGATCATGCCTATTCGGGGGATGATTCGAGATGCCGGAATCATCACAGGGTCGGTCAACTGATACAGCAGTAGAACGATCGGGTGACGTCGAGCGTCAGGGAACCATGAAGATAGTGCCCGCGCCACGATTAGGTAGCCGAATATCTGGAGCAGCCAGCCGATGTATCCGAGAAAGCCGTCGTTCATTTTCCGCCTGCCAATTCTTCGCCGCGTTCGTAGGCTGATCGAACTGCGTTGGCGATAGTCGCTCTAAAGCCACCCTCTTCAAGCGCTGCCAAACCTGCAGCTGTCGTACCCGCTGGTGATGTAACCATGTTGCGAAGTTCGGCAGGGTGCTTGCCTGACTCACGCTGAAGCGCCGCACTGCCAAGCACGGTTTGTGAAGCAAGGTGGCGTGCCACGTGAACAGGCAAACCAAGCTCGACTCCGGCGTCCGCCATAGCTTCGATCATTACAAATACGTAGCCGGGACCACTGCCGCTTAGTGCGGTTGCGATATCGATATTTTTCTCATCACTGAACTTCAACTCATCGCCAATGGCTCTGAGCATGTTGCCAACGAAATCGATAATCGTTTGATCGACTTCATCTGAAGCGTGCCAGGCTGAAATTCCCTTGCGAATCTGAGCAGGGGTGTTCGGCATTACTCGAATCAATTTGGAGTGACCGAGCTTCATCCCGATCGAATGCATTTTCACGCCAGCCATGATCGACAGCACTGTTTGATCAGATTTGAGGATACCCTTCAACTCTTCGGCGACCGAATCGAGTTGCTGAGGTTTTACGGCAAGAACGATGATGTCGGCACCGGTCACTGCTTCCTTATTACTGTCTGTCGCTTCTACGCCGAGATCGTTTTGCAACGATTCGCGCCGTGCGGCAAAAGGCTCGCCAACAATAATGTTGGCTTCAAGGCCCGCATCTTTAACTCCGGCGATTATGGCCTGTGCCATTACTCCGCCACCAATGAATGCAATTCGCATATTCGAAAACCGTGTGATTTGATTAGCGCCGGTAGGCTGATTGCTACAAGCGCACTAATGATCGACTAATGCTCCGATTATACGTACGACTCGCGCCAAACTTCTCGGAGAACTAGTGCTTAGTTTTAGTGTCTAGACGCGATCTCTCTAAGTAGAGAGCCCTTTTCGGGAAGCCAACGATGCACCTAGCTTGAGTGCTTCGATCATGCTTACCTCGCTGGCGATGCCAGTTCCTGCGATGTCGAAAGCGGTACCGTGGTCGACCGAAGTTCGAAGAAACGGAAGCCCTAAGTTCACTGTTACCGATTCTTCTACGCCGTAGACCTTTATTGGAATATGACCCTGATCGTGATACATCACAACCACCACATCGTACTTTCCTGCTGAAGCACCGTTGAATACAGTATCGGCAGGGTGCGGACCGCTCGCATTGATTCCTTCAGCAATTGCCTGAGCTACAGCTGGGGCGATTTCGTCGGCTTCTTCGCTGCCGATAAGTCCGTTATCGGATGCGTGCGGGTTCAGAGCAGCAATAGCTATACACGGATTTTCAAATCCCCACTCTTTGAACATCTTCTGGGTTAACCGAGTTGCAGTCATGATGTTCTCGGTGGTCACGTACTTCACAGCTTCACCGACCGACATGTGGGTCGAAAGGTGCATGCAACGCATTGGTCCGCTCACGAGCATCGTTGCGACGTAACTGGAACCGGAAAGACGTCTGAACACTTCCATGTGCCCGGTGTCTTTACTGCCGCCCATGTTCCATGACTCTTTATTGACGGGTGCAGTAACCATGCCCTCAACTAAACCAGCCATGCACATCTTTGCTGCCTCTTCCACCCATAGGTGGCTTGCAGCCCCGGAACCGGCGTCGTGCTTGCCTACTGGAAAATCGGTGCCTTCCCAATTGGCAGGAGAAATAACCTCGATTGTCCCCGGTTCGCATTTGGCTTCGACAGGCGAATCGATGCCGACTATCGAGTCGGACGATCCAATTGCTTTAACTGCCTTCTGCATCACGTTCACGGTGCCAACGAGGACCGGACGCATGATGTCGTACATCGATCGATCCTGAAGAGCTTTTGCGACTACTTCGGGTCCGACCCCTGAAGGGTCACCAATGGTTACTGCGAGAAGAGGTTTGTCTGTCATGTGTGAAGAGATTCGATTTTTATGTGGGTAGCCAGAAGGCACTTAGGTTACCTCTTCAACTGTCGTTGCGAGGAGGTACGACGTGGCAATAAACGTTTCTGAGCAACGCTACTTTAATTTTCGTACAGGTCGACCAAGTGAATAATTATTGAGGCAGTGCACTGATAGCCGTGTCGTGCCTCCTTGTAATGACAAGCAGAGACGGCCATTGAGTAATTTTTACGAATAAAAAGGGTCGGCCAGATTACTCCGACCGACCCTTCCTAAATTATCTACTTAGCTATTTAGCACTTGCTGTAGCCGCACGAGAAGCACTTGAGGCAGCCTTCAACGTGAGCAACAGTTGATGAGCACTCTGGGCAAAGTTCGCCCGTCATAGCTCCAACCGGAACTGCAACCTTCTTCTCCTGTTTCATCACTGGAACAGCCTGTGCAGTAGGCATTCCTAATTCCCGAGGGGTAGGAGCATTGAACATTCCGGCCTGGCTCGACTCGGATTCATTGAGTTCGTCCTGCGCTGGCAATGCTGTTGCTTCCGCATTGATACGGTCGAGTACGGAAGCGATAGCATCTGGAACCGAACGAATCATCTCGCCTTCGTCCCAAGCAGGAACGTCGGTGATGCCTCGAAGCTGCTCTGCGACGTCGACAGGGTCGATACCTGATCGCAACGAAAGCGAAGCCATTCGAGAAACGGCCTCTGCCATCGCAGCATCGTTACCACCGGCTTTACCGTGTGTTGCGAACACTTCGAATGGACGACCATCACTTGCCATGTTCACCGTAACGAAGAGGTTTCCTCGTCCAGTTCGTACACGACGTGTGATTCCATTGAGTATTGCAGGTCGCTCGGCAGGAGTGATGTACTGCGGAATGGAAATGGTGTTCTCGTCTTCAGCGTCATTCGACTGAGCATTGTCGGTCGTGCCTGTTGTCAGAACTTCCTTCTCACGTGAACCTGCTCGGTAAACGGTGATTCCCTTGCAGGCAGTCTCCCACGCAAGCAAGTAAGCGTCTTCAACATCTTCAACAGTCGCTTCGTTAGGGAAGTTGACTGTCTTTGAAATACCAGCGTCAGTGCTTTCCTGGAAAGCAGCCTGCATCATCACGTGGTCACGAGGCGAAATGTCAGAAGCAACGTGGAACAGGCGCTTCACGTCTTCAGGTACATCGTCTCGATCCTGAAGTGATCCACCGTCAGAAAGATGAGTCAACAGTTCTTCGCTGTAGAAACCACGCTCTTTCGAAATTCTTTCGAAGTTCTTGTCGACGTAAAACAAGGTCTTACCTTCGAGAATGTTCTGCTTTCGGAAAGCAAGGGCGAAGATCGGCTCGATACCACTTGAAGCGTTAGCGATCATCGAGATTGTTCCGGTAGGAGCAACCGTTAATCGGCAGGCGTTGCGGTAAGGCTTGTCGCCTCGCTTGGCTGCCTCAGAATCGTGCCAAGCTGGGAAGGCACCGCGTTCTTCAGCCATCGCCATCGACTCTTCATCAGCATTGTCTCGGATGAAAGCCATGAGCTTGCGACCAAGTTCAACAGCTTCTTCAGTGTCGTAAGGAATACCGAGTTGAACAAGCATGTCGGCGAAGCCCATGAGGCCAAGACCGAGCTTACGAGTCGACTGCGTCATCGTTTCGATGGCTTCAACTGCGTACTTGTTGGCGTCGATAACGTTATCGAGCATACGAGTTGCGGTACGAACAGTTTCACCGAGTCGGTCCCAGTTCAGGTCCGTCATTCCGGCTTCGTCTGACTCCAGGAATTTTGCTACGTCGATTGAACCGAGGTTACAAGATTCGTTTGGAAGCAGAGGCTGCTCGCCACAAGGGTTAGTTGCAGTGATTCGGCCGAGGTGAAGCACTGGGCTGTTTCGGTTGACTTCGTCGAGGAAGATCATTCCCGGCTCACCGTTCCTCCACGCACCGTAGACGATCTTGCTGAAGACCTCACGAGCGTTGAGACGATCTACTTCAACCATTCCGCTATCGAGATCTGACGGGTCACGTAATGCACGCAATGCGAACGTTGTGTCGTCCTTCACAGCTTGCATGAACTCGTCAGATGCACCGACAGAGATGTTGAAGTTGTGGATTTCACCTTCGACCTGTTTGCAGTCGATGAATTCAAGAATATCTGGGTGGTGAACATCCATCACAGCCATGTTTGCGCCGTCACGTTTGCCGCCCTGAGTTACCAGTGTGGAAACCGATGACAGGTGGCGTAGCACTTGGATAGGACCGCATGCTTTGCCGTGAGTGGTTGCAATACCAGTGCCAGTAGGGCGTAACTCTGAAAGAGCGAATCCGGTTCCGCCACCGAACTTCTGAACCATAGCGGCGTCGTGAGCTGCGCCCATGATGCCTTCCATGCTGTCCGTAAGAGGAAGCACGAAACAAGCTGAGAGTGTGCCGGCACCCGTGCCAGCGTTCATCATCGTTGGTGAGTTTGGAAGGTACTCAAGACTCGCCATCATCTGGAAGAAGCGCTCTTCAATTTCAGCTACTTCTTTTGGAGTCTTTTCGTACTTGAACTCTGGAGCGGCTAGAGATTTGGCAACTCGTCGGAACATGCCTTCAGGAGATTCAATTAAATCCCCCGCATCGTTTTTCTGTAAATAACGTTTATCGAGAACAACACGTGCATTGTCTGAAATCACTGCTGGTGTGAATTCTTCTGTTGGAGTTGTGCCGCTCGTGCTCATGTGTGTGTCCTGCGTAGTGGTCATTTATCTTCTTTTCGTGCGTTTCAGTGTGGGTGTTTTATTTTGTCGCCAGCCCTGGCAGTTCTGCTGTAACTGCCACCGATGAACCTGGGGTTCCTAGCAGAATGTTTAGCTCTGCTTTGCCCTCCGGCGGCGGCCTCTTTGAGCCAGCCGGGGGACATCATCCTCTATTAGCCGTAATTGGCTTTTTGATCCGTTGTCGTCACTTGGATCCGTCAGTGCCTCCACCTCTTTAGTGAAGGAATCGACATCTTGGAAATCTCTGTAGACCGAAGCAAACCTTATGTAAGCGACACGGTCGAGAAGTCTCAGCCTTTCAATGCACATTTCTCCGAGCACTCTGGCTTCAATTTCTGCCTTAGCGAGTTTGTGCAGCTCGTTTTCTATATCGACAACCATCTTAGAAATGGCGCCAATCTCCAAGGGCCTCTTGGCACAAGCCGTCTGTAATGATCGTTCCAGCTTGTCCGTCGAAAATGCTTCTCGACGTCCATCCCGCTTGGCGATCATCAGTGGCATCGAATGCACTTTCTCGTAGGTTGTGAAACGAAGTTCACACCTTATGCATTCACGCCTGCGGCGCACGCCATCAGGAGCTTCCCGCGAGTCGATTACGCGAGATTCATTGTTTCCGCAGAAGGGACAATGCATTGCCTGAAACGTGCCTTACTTACTTGGTCCGTTGAAGCCACTAGGAAACCGTTCAGTTTCGGTGTGAATTTCACGATTCAAAGCCGATTTACGGAGCAGTGTGTAAAACGAAATGTTGAACACGACACCTTGTGGCTGCGGACACAGCCAAACCCCACATTTAGTGGTGTGCATCGGAGACTACCACTAGTCATAGAGGGTGTGTCAATCCTCGGTGTCAGCTGATTTGCTTGAATTCTTCCCGGATTATCGCCTGAGCAACTGGAAAATCGACGTTGGGTTCATAGTGCTACCAACTTACGAGTTTTCTGGCATATTTCGACGCCTAAGTTGGGCGCTAGTTCAAGAATTCCGTTTCCCTAAAAGCTGGGAATTGATTTCAATGTCATCTACCGGTCACAAAATTTGCACATAAAATTTTATGTCTATTAATTAGTGGCAGTATCAATATTAGTTTCGCCGACGATTCATCAAGCTTCGCGACCGGCTAAATAAGTTACGACAGGGCATGACGCAATGAAAAACGCTTGGGCAGTAAGAATTGCCACAGATGAAGTGCTGGAAACGTCAGTACAGCTAGGCGTGAAGAACATAATCTTCTACGGCGGACCAGGAGCAGGATTTCAACCAGGTAGCGATAAGCCTCTAGAAAAAGAGCGAAATACCTACGAAGATTACGTAGCGCTTCGTGAACGGGTTGAATCGTACGGTTTGACGATTGCCGGTTGTGAGAACGGGTTCATTTCCGATCCTAAGTTTTTCGACATCGCTTTCGGTGGCCCGAAGCGAGACGAGCTAATTGAACTTCTCGCCGCTGAGATTACCGATATGGGGCGAGCAGGTATTCCAATTCTTGCTTACAACTGGATGCCGAATTCTGTTTGGCGCTCAGGTGGAACTCAGATTCGTGGCGGAACTGATGTGACTGCTTGGGATAGCAATGCCGATGATCAGCATTCAATTCTCGATATTTCAGATGAAACAAATGCTTTGCTTGCCCGGTACGACACTTCCCGAGAAAACATGTGGGAGTGCCTTGAGTACTGGATCAAAACGATCACACCGATCGCTGAATCAGCAGGCATCAAACTCGGTATTCACCCAGATGATCCGCCTGTGCCTGAATTGGGAGGCGTTCCTCGGCTTCTAGGAAGCTTCGACGCCTACAAGCGACTTACTTCTATCGTCGATAGCCCGTACAACGGCATCGAGTTCTGTCAGGGCACGTTCTCTGAAATGGAAGATGCCAAAGATGGTGGCATCTACGAGATGATCAAGTACTTCGCTGAGCGGGACAAAGTGCTTTACGTTCACTTCCGCAACGTCTCAGGAACTATTCCGCAGTTCAACGAAGAGTTCATTAACACAGGCTATGTCGATATGAAACGGGCGATGGAAACGTACAACGCCGTTGGTTACAAGGGTGTGTTCATGGATGATCACTGTCCAGAAATCGTTGGCGACACAGCGTTCCCGGGAAACTGGGGTGGATATCGTTCTAGGATTTTCGCTCAAGGCTATATTCAGGCAATGCTTGAATCGGTAACCGGCAAACGACCTGAGTAGTTCGAACGCTGTTCGACATAAGAACTGAACGCAAAAGACCCCAAGAAAATAGAAATTCTCTTGGGGTCTTATTTTGACTCTTACCTCAGATGCTTTTGAAGAACGTCTGGGCAGAGCTATTTGAAAAGTGGTTTTGCTTAGTTAGGGCTAGTCACTAGCTGCCATCTCACGGGCTGAACGCCTGCGAGCTGATCGGTGATGTCGTAGGAACGGTGGAAGATCGAGAGCTTCTTCGTCGCCAAGCACATCGCTCAAAGCTGCTGTTACCGCTGCTTCTTTTTCTGCTGATGCTTCGGCACCCGGGAAACCTGTCGCGATGATCGTCATCTTGACTTCGTTTTCCATCTTGGGGTCAGTGACCATGCCGAAGATGATGTTGCAGTCTGGGTCGACCATGTTCGATACAACTTCTGAAGCCTGTTGAACTTCCTGAAGTGTGAGATCGGTTCCGCCAGTGACGTTGAAAATAACGCCACGTGCACCTGCGATCGATACCTCTAGCAGAGGGCTATCGATTGCAGCTTCTGCAGCCATGATTGCTCGGTCATCACCAGAACCCTGGCCAATTGCCATCCATGCTGGACCAGCGTTCGACATGATCGCTTTTACGTCAGCGAAGTCGAGGTTGATCTCGCCAGGCATAAGAATCAGTTCAGCGATCGACTGCACGCCTTGTCGCAGAACGTCGTCTGCCATTCGGAATGCCATGTCCATCGAGAGATTCTCGGTCGACATGATTAAAAGTCGGTCGTTTGGAATAACGATTAGAGTGTCGACAACCTCGGCAAGAGCCTTGATGCCTTCTTCAGCCTGTCGTCGTCGTCGTGCGCCTTCAAAGTTGAACGGCTTGGTTACTACACCAACCGTTAGAGCTCCGAGTTCTCGGGCAACTTCAGCAACAACTGGCGAACCACCTGTTCCCGTTCCGCCACCCATACCGGCTGCGATGAATACAAGGTCGGCACCTTCAAGTGCTCGCTTGATTTCGTCGCGATCTTCTTCGTGACACTCTCGACCCTTTGAAGGGTCTCCGCCAACGCCAAGTCCTCGCGCTGTTCGGTCACCGACTCGAATTCGAATCGGGACATCAGAACGTGTGAGTGCCTGAGCGTCAGTATTTACAGTGATGTATTCAACTTCAGGGATTCGGTCTCGGTACATACGTGACACGGCGTTAGAGCCACCGCCACCTACACCAACGACTTTGATTGTCGCTGAACCGATGTTTCCTTCGATTGGGGTTTGAGCCTGGTCGACCATACTTGTTTCTCCTGGGGATTGATTTGCCGTTTGTAAGCGACTTATCGACCGCGGATGTTTGGGTTGGGCGCCGCTCGCTTGAGCGGCGTTGTTAGTTTTGTTAGCGCCCGAAAAGAGATTCTGTTCGCACGTTTTTACGTGCCAGCAGTCTCCTTTTCACGTTTTGGTAACCAGCCTCGGAACCTAGAAAGTGCACTGCTCAGGGTCGTGGTTACTTCTCCCGAATCGTCAGATGTAGTTGTGCTCTTTCGCTCTGTCACGTGGTTTTCAGCAGGTAGATTTCGTGTGCCCCATAGAGCGATACCGGCTGCTGCTGAATAGGCAGGATCGTTCGTGCCTTCTGGCATTCCGTCGAGTCCACGTGGTGTGGCTAGTCGTACTTTTCGTTGGAAGATGTACTTGGCGATATTCAAGAAGCCATCGAGCTTGGCGCCACCACCGGTGAATACGATTCGATCGGTTGGAATGTCGGCAAGGTGTGGCACTTCGAGCTTGAGCTGAATCATGCGGAACAATTCAGATGTTCGTTCCTTGAGTACTTGGCCAATTTCTCGCTTGGAGATAGTCAAAGGCTGCTTCATTGTTGTCGGATGAAGAGTGACCTCTTCTTTCATACCGGCAAGTTCAGGAGCGGCAGTGCCGTGTTCGATCTTGAGCTGCTCGGCAGAATCGAAATCGATTGCGAATGCGATGCTCAGGTCGTTCGAGAACTGGAATCCACCTACTGGAATGACGGCTGTGTGAACAACTGCGCCATCGTGGTAGACGGCAATGTCGGATGTTCCGCCACCAACGTCGATCAGTACTGCGCCTTCTTCACGCTCGTCAGCAGTAAGAACTGCATCGGCGCTGGCAAGAGGTTCTACTACCATCGACGAAACTCGTACACCGGCGTCGGAAACAGCGTTGTGAAGTTCAGTGATCTTTGAAATTGAACCGGTGATTACATGGCTTTCCACGTGAAGTTCACCTGTGTGCATCCCAAGTGGGTTGCGAACACCGTGAAGACCATCAAGTGCGTAGCTTCGCGGGATAACGTGGAGCAGACGTCGGTCGTCAGCGAGATCCATCGCACCGGCTGCCTTTTTGGCTGCCGAAATGTCGAGATCGGTGACGGCACGCATGCCTTCGGAACGTGGGACATTGGCCCAGCGATTCTTCGATTCAACGTGGCTACCGGTAAGACCTGCGTAAACGCTCTTTACTTCAACACCTGCGTCGGCCGATGCTGCAGCAATTGATTCTTTGATCGCGGCGGTGACAGAAGCAGAATCTGCAACCATCCCTTTGCTCATGCCATTGCAAGGCACGATGCTGATACCACTTACTTCAATGCGGTGGTCGGCGCGTTTTCGTGTGATGATCGTGCAAACCTTGGTTGTGCCGATATCGATAGCTACTCTGAAGTCGTCTTGCAACATGTTGGGCTCCTGTACGGGGTGGGGATTTTGGGGGGAAGCGGAGTTAACGGAGATGCCGTGGCGTATCAGGTGGTTCAGCTAGAGCGGCTGTACCTTGGGATGTTGCCGAGCGTACTCGTCGGTAAGGGCTTTTGTTGTTTAGATATGTATTGCTCATACTCGTTCAGCCACCCGTAGCTTGGCACTGCGTGCACGTGGGTTAGCGCCGATTTCTGAGTCAGTAGGAATCTGAGGGCGGCGTGAGATCATTTTCAGCGTTGCTAAGTGATCACATCGGCAGATAGGAGTGCCTGGAGGGCAAATGCAGTCGGATGCTTGCTTGCGAATGAAGTTCTTCACAATTCGGTCTTCAAGCGAGTGATATGAGATGACAGCGAGACGGCCGCCCTGACCAAGTAGGGATACTGCTTGTTCAAGAGCTGTTTCGAGTGCCGATAGCTCGTCGTTAACCGCTATGCGAATGGCCTGGAACGTACGAGTTGCAGGGTGCGTTCGCTTGCCGCGACGTGGGTTTACTTTTTCGATGAGTTCGGCGAGTTCCAGCGATGTGTTGATTGGTCGATGTCGAACGACAGCGTTCGCGATTCGCCGGGCTGCACGGTCTTCACCCAAATGAAAAATAATGTCTGCTAATTCAGATTCAGCGTATTCGTTGACGATGTTGGAAGCAGTAATCTGCTGGTCAAGACTGAAACGCATGTCGAGCGGGTCGGCTCGTCGGAAGCTGAATCCACGAGATTCGCGGTCGAGCTGTAGAGATGAAACTCCGAGATCAAATAGCACGCCGTGGACAGGAACGAATTCGTATTGAAGTGCTGTCGCTCGAATGTCCCGGAAGTTCGTGTTGATAGCGAGGAACGCGTCGCCGTGCTCTTCTAAACGCTTGGTTGCAACCGTAATGGCTTCGGGGTCGGCATCGAGACCGAGTACTTGTCCGCCAGGGTTTGCAGCACGAAGAATTTCCTTCGAGTGACCACCCTCTCCGAGTGTTCCATCAATATAACGTCCGCCAGGCTGGACGTTTAACGCCTGCATAATTTCCGGCATCATGACCGGTTCGTGGTGAAGATCTAAGCCCATGAGAATCACTCGTCCGTCTCCGGTTCAAATTGCCGGACAACGATTTGCGTCTGTTCGGGTTGAGGAGTTACTTGAGGCGCTGCTTCAGCGATGTCGCTCGCTTCGGTATCGAGAACACGGCGCTCTTCGTTCCATGCTGCTGTTGACCAAATTTCGATAAACCTGCCGGTACCGACGATGACTACGTCTTCACCCAAACCGGCATACTCACGCAGCTGGACCGGAACAACGACACGACCACTACGGTCGAGGGTTCCTGCAAATGCACCAGAGAACGTTAGGCGTGCCAGCTTTCGAGCACTGGCGGAAGTCGCGGGCTGCTGGGCGATATCGCTGGCGGCTCGTTCCCACTCTTCCGGCGTGTAAACAACAACACAGTTGTCGTAAGCCCGACCGAGGACGATGCCATCGATGAACGCCATTTTGAAACGAGCAGGAATTGCGACCCTGCCTTGAGGGTCGATTCTGTGCTCATATTCGCCGGCAAAAATCATGTTGTTCTCTGGGTACGGAGCAAAAGCAGATAAAACCGAAATCGCCCCTATCTGCCCCTATACGTGACAAATTGTGCCAGATCGATACTTTTCCCGACAATACATTTAGCGCACAGTTTTACGAGTTATTTGAAGTTACGAACGTACTTCACTCCGTGCTAGCATCCGAATAATTGAACTTGTACGTTCGTACTCCAAGTTCAGGCTTGAGTTTGTTGGTACGTTCGTACTTCGGTGTTTTTGATGCTCGGAAACTTTAGACATTTCGCCCCTAACGGGCAGGAGAAGAGCCAATAGTTGCCTACGCGGTGCTGACTAGCAGCGATACAGGTTCGGCAGGGAAACGTGTCGATACAAGCGGTGATGCGATAGTCGAAATAATGGGCGGCGCAGGTCATATTTTGGCCGAACGGGTCATGCTCCCCGACGATTTCAATCAGCTTTCCACTCAGATAAAAGCTTGGTGTGATTCCGGCAAAATCGATGTAGTTCTTACAACCGGTGGAACAGGGTTGTCGTCTCGCGATGTCATGCCTGAAGTGACCAGCGGTTTGATCGATTTAGAAATTCCGGGAATGGCAGAAGCGATGCGTGCCGAATCTCTCAAAGTAACCAATATGGCGATGATTTCCCGTGCAGTGGTTGGCTCACGGGGTTCGACACTGGTCATCAACTTGCCGGGTAGTACCGGGGGAGTGCGGGACAATTTGGGAGTGGTGTTGCCAGTGATCGAACACGCTGCAGAAGTATTGCAAGACCGTCAGTCTGGCGATCATCCAATTTAGGCAAGCGCTTGCCTCACGTGTGCGCGTACGCACTTGCGCCGTTAGTCTTATTGAATCTGGCCTAGTTGTTCTCCCAGATCTTTATCTATGAAAATTTCGATAATCACACTATTTCCTGAAATGTTCGAAGGTCCATTGGGCACGAGCATCGTTGGACGTGCCGTAAATTCGGGACAAATCGAAATCGAAGCTGTGCAGCTACGAGATTTTGCGCCGAACGAACGAGGCACAGTCGATGAGCCACCTTTCGGAGGTGGCGCAGGAATGGTTCTTCAAGCTGGACCATTGGTTGCGGCGGTAGATGATGTTGCTGAGAAATCGGCAGGCGCGGACAACCCGCACGTGATCTTAATGTCGGCTCAGGGTGCGCCACTGACGCATCGTCGAGCACAAGAGTTATCCGAAATGGATGCTGTAACGCTGGTATGTGGACACTACGAAGGTGTCGATGAACGATTCATCGAACTTCGTGTCGATGAAGAGATTTCCATAGGCGACTTCGTTATGACAGGTGGCGAAATACCTGCAATGGCGGTTACCGATGCGATAGTCAGGCTTATTCCCGGCGTGCTTGGTGATGATGATTCTTCTAAGCACGATTCATTCGCTCCAGGTTCCGATTCTTTACTGGAGGGTCCCGTCTACACACGGCCAGCCAAGTTCATGGGGCTGGAAGTTCCCAAAGAACTGCTCACCGGTGATCATGCAAAGATCGAGACTTGGCGTCGGAAACAAGCGTTGCGAAGAACCGAAGAACGACGACCCGATCTACTAAATGATTGGCCGATTACCGAGTAAAATTGTGTGGTTCATCTGAGTCGTTCCGCACAGCCATTGAAAAAGGGCGTTTAGCGGTATTGCTGCTACGCCATTTGCAGAGGTAGACTTAACGTTCTGCACTGAAACACATCGACGCCTCAGGGCGTCTTTTCGCGACGAAAGATTTTAGATATGGATGCTGCATCACTGGTTGGGCTAAAAACGCTTGACCATATCCAAGACTTCCAGCCTGGTGACACCGTAACCGTGAACCTTCGAATTGTTGAAGGCGACCGACACCGTGTTCAGGCTTTCCAGGGCAACGTTATTTCCGGTAAGCACCGAGTTGCAAGAACTCCGCTTGCTGGTGACTCGTTCACTGTTCGTCGAGTTTCATACGGCGTTGGCGTAGAACGAATCATTCCGTTCCACTCACCAAACGTTGAATCTGTAACGGTAACTCGCCAGGGCAGGGTAAGACGAGCACGTCTTTACTACCTCCGAGGTCTCACAGGCAAGAAGGCCAGAATCAAGGAACGACGATAATCGAACTTCGACCCAACGTTTAGCTAGGGTTGATATCGAATCTAATTACCCTCTCCCCATCATCGGGAGAGGGTTTTTTATTTCTGTGCCGCTATATGTTTGACCGCATCGAGCCAGAGCAGATAATTGCCACACCTCCACATTCTGGATTCATACCGGAGCATTAATGAAGTTCGCTGAAGTAGCAGTCGATTTTCCCGACGAGCACTCGCGCACTTTTTCGTACTCAGCTCCCGACGATATGGGCGTGGTCATAGGCGATCTCGTTTGGGTGCCGTTTGGCCCTCGAACCGTACAGGGCATAGTTTTTGAACTGACAACTGCACCAGCCGCTGAACTCGACAAGATACGACCTATTATCGGTCGAACTCTTTCAGGCCCATTCGTTGCGGATCACCTTCTGATCGTCGCTCGTTGGGTCGCTGAACACTATCGAACTACGCTTTTCACAGCGTGTTCATTGTTATTACCTCCCGGTGCTTCGTCACGACTACGAACTTGGTTGATGCCTGGAACAATCGATAGAGATCTGACTAAACGAGAACAGCAGGCAGTCGGATACGTGGTCGAAAGCGAACGTGCCCGGAAATCACGAGTGGCACGACGGCTGGGATTAGGCGGCGCACCAATTGTCGATCGCCTTATTCGCCAGCGGATTCTTGTCGCAGAATCTGAATGGGAGAAACCGCGAGTTTCAGAGGTTTATTCCAACCGAATTGAGCTAGCAGCAACCGAATCTGTCTCGAAGGAATTGATTGCTGAATATGCCGATAGCCGATCACATAAGCGTGCAGAACTCCTTGAATGGTTCGTTTCTGGGAAAGTTGCCCAGACTAAATCTTCCCTGAATGACTCATTTGGCGGGTCAGCAGTGAAATGGGCGTTCGAAAACGACCTGCTGAAGATTCGAAAAATCAGGCGCGACCGTGATCCGCTAGCCGATTACTTCTTCCAACAGGAGTTCGCTCATTCGCCAACCGAGATACAGCGCACAGCAATCGATGAAATAGTTGGGCAAATACTCGCGGCGAAACCCTCATCGAATGCCAGCGATCGAAAATTCCTTCTTCATGGGGTGACCGGATCCGGTAAAACAGAGGTTTATCTGCAAGCAATTGAAGCTTGTATCGCTGCGGGTAAACGAGCGATATTCCTTGTTCCTGAAATAGCCCTCACTCCGCAAACGCTCCAGCGGATTGCATCACGCTTCCCCGGCAAGGTTGGAGTACTTCACTCGGGCCTTACTATCGGACAACGATACGACCAATGGTGGCGAGTGAAAAACGGTGATTTCCCGATCGTTTTGGGTTCGCGTGGAGCCATATTCGCACCAATAGAGAACCCGGGCTTGATTGTTATCGACGAAGAGCACGAGTGGACATATAAGCAGGGCGATCAAGCACCTCGGTATCACGCTCGGGCAGTTGCTGAACGAATCTCAGAGGAGACCGGGGCGGTACTTGTTCTGGGAAGTGCGACTCCAGATATTTCGAGCTACAGATCCGCAAAATCAGGCAATTATCGATTGCTGAATCTACCCGATAGAGTCGGCAGAACGAGCGGTCCAGAATCCAAACCTGTGCCTAAGTCTCAAGCGATGGCAAAGGTCGAGATTGTCGACATGCGAGAAGAGCGTGCCGACGGGCATTTCGAAATGCTTAGCCGGCGTCTGATCGACACCATGGCGGAGGCGCTTCAAGCCGGTGGGAAAGTAATTCTCTTCCTCAATCGCCGTGGCTCGGCTTCGTTCGTTCAATGCCTAGATTGTGGAGAAGTTCGGCAGTGTAAACGATGCGACACTTCACTGACTTTTCATCGTGATTCTGATGATTCACGGGCGCAAAAAGGCAAGTTGGTGTGCCACTACTGCAACTACTCCGTAAGAGCAGGATCTGAGTGCCCGACCTGCGGCGGGAAACAAGTGCGGCGATCATCGCCCGGCACACAGATGGCGACCGAAGCGGTTCGAGAATATTTCGCTGGTATTGAAGTATTCCGTTGGGACTCCGATAACGCCCGAACTGCTGCCGACCATCAGCGGATCATGGACGAATTTGTTCAGAGTGAAGCAAGTGTGCTTGTGGGAACTCAAATGGTCGCTAAAGGACTCGATATTCCAAGTGTCACTCTCGTTGGAGTTATCTCTGCCGACACAGGCTTAGCCGTTCCCGACTTCAGAGCTGGCGAGCGAGCATTTCAAGTACTAGCTCAAGTAGTGGGGCGAAGCGGCAGGGGAGCGTGGGACGGGAAAGCGATTATCCAAACGTTTAATCCCGATCATTACGCGATTCAGGCGGCAGCCGATCAAGATTACGAATATTTCTACGACACTGAAATTCGACTCCGTGCGTCACAGGCAAACCCTCCATTTACCAGCATGGTGAAACTCATGCACGCGGCTAACAGTGAACAAGTAGCGGCGGATGAAGCGGTAAGGATGGCTGATTGCTTGCAAGAAGCTCGGGAATCCTACGGTGAAACAGGGATAGAAGTGATTGGCCCTACGCCGGCGTACCCATTAAAAATGCGGAATATGTACAGGTGGCAAATCTTGCTCAAGGGCTCTCATCCTGAGAGACTTCTTGAACTAGTGCCGCCCGGACAGTTGTGGAGTGTCGATATCGATCCCGCAAACCTGAGCTAACCAAGCAATAATATTGCCGACGCTCACGATCTTTAGAGGAAAAAATGCCAATTAGGCGAATTCGGGTGTTTCCCGATCCCATTCTCCGCAAGAAATGCCGAGTAGTTCGCCGCGTCGATGACAAAGTCACTGATCTTGCCAACGACATGATCGAAACTATGGATTCCGCTGGTGGCGTTGGTCTCGCAGCCAACCAAGTTGGTGCACTTCAGCGCGTAGTGACTCTTCATCTACCCGGTGACGAAGATGCGATCGTACTGGTCAATCCTGAGATCAGAGATACCGAAGGCGAACGAGAAGTTATCGAAGGTTGTTTGTCATTTCCCGGTTTTGAGGGAATGGTCAAACGCTCCGTCACTGTTAAGGCGCGATGGCTTGATGAAAACGGCTCGAAGATGAAGGTGACCACCGAAGACCTCTTCGCGCAGGCTCTGGAACATGAAATCGATCACTTGAACGGCATTCTGTACGTCGACCACCTTTTAGAGCACGAAAAACTAGCGGCTGCTGGTTCGTATGTCGACCCTGAAGAGCCGCACATGCATGATGTTGAACTCGAAGTGCATGCCGATCACAGCGACGAGGATGCTGAGCCTGAAGAATCTGATATTGAAGTTGTGCACACTACTATCAAGTTCAGCGACCTCTACTCCGAAGATTCAGTCGACAAGATGCAATACGACCTTCGTAAGGCTGGATACGTGATCGACCCACCGAAAGCCACCGATCAAACTCACGATCACGTGGAGTCTGACGATCCCCACTTAGATGGCGGAGTTCTTCTCGATCACGACCACAGTCACTAGAGATAGTTTCTGAGTAATCTTCCAGTAAGAAATATGGCCCAAACGTGACCCTAATTCCGAAGCAAATTTACGTTGGGCCGGTGCTATACTTTTTGCTTGCCTGAAGCGAGTTGGCGCATACCCTTCCCAAGTTCAGGCTAAATTCATGTTTTGATCGATACCGCAATCTGGCGTAAATCCGGATGGTATCGAATGTTCGTTCTAGCAATATGCTGATGTCGCCAGATCGGTGAGTAAACGTCGGTATAAATCACATAGACACGCCGCCCGTGCGGCGCGTTTCGCGTAAGAGTCTTAGCAATTGAGTAGATTCAGAGGCCTCGTCCTCGTAGCAATACTGGTTTTCACTTCGGTTGTTGTATTGGCAATCTCCGAAGTTAGTGTCCTCGGGTTAACCCGTGGTGGAGACAGCCCCCTTGGCTTGACCCTGGGACTTGACCTGGAGGGTGGAACGCATCTCGTTTATAGCGTTGTTCCCGAAGATGGTCGAGAACCCACACGTGAAGATATGGAAGGTGTGCGAAACATCATCGACAAGCGCATCAACGAGTTTGGTGTGAGCGAAGCTAGCGTTCAACTTCTCGGTGGCGGAGTCGATTCGGTCGCCGATAAAGTTCTAGTGCAAATTCCGGGCCAAACCGGAGCTGCGATTACTCTTAACTTCGGCGCCGATACTGTTTCACCTGAAACGATGGAGGAGTTCTTCCACAACGATCTTGGCCGATCAGATGCGGAAGTCACTCAAAACGAAAACGGTTCACTAGTAGTTCAACTAGATGAAATCAAGGGTGAAGTTCTCGACGCAGTTGGAAACGTTGTGTCGCCGAACGAATCTGATGCATGGCGTGAAGCCATCATCGCTCAGTACCCAGTCGCACTGCAGGTTGGATACATCCTTCCGCAGATCGCCCCACCGGTAATCGGTGACGACACTGCAGTCGACGCTGTACCAACTGAAGATGTTGTAACCCTGCCAACTCTTGAAGAAGTTAAAGGCGCATTCGCATCTATTGGTCGAAGCGACGCCGACGTTGCGCAGGTTGATGGTGCTGAAGGTCTGTTCTCCATCCTTATGTACGGTCTAGATATTTCATCGACCGACGAAGACGGAAATCTGATTCAGGCTGAAGACAAGAGGATCCTTGATGCTCTTCGAGAACTCGGTGATATTCAGTTCACATCAAGCCAGGGAACACTCACGCAGTGGACTCTCGGTGGTGGTGTTCAAGAAGCCAAGAGCCTGATTCAGAACACTGCTCAGCTCGACTTCCGATACCGAGAATGTGGAGACGTTCTTGCTCCTTCCGACGATATTCCGTGGCCGCCAGATGGACTATCACTTGACGAGTGGGCTATCGAACGATGTTCAAACCCTGCCTACTTCTCTGAGACTGCAACTGAAATTAACGCTGCAGACTTAGACGATGCGTTCCCATCTGTTTCTCAGGGAGCAATCCCACGTCCTATCGTTACTCTCGTATTCAATGAAGATGGCGGAGATGCATTCTTCAAGGCAACCGACCGTGTCGCTCGACAGAACGACCGACTGGCTATCTACCTTGACGGTGTAGAGCTTGTGGCACCTAGTGCTCAGGCAGGTATCACCGGCGGACGAGCCATCATCGAAGGTGGTGATTTCACCTCTGAGAGCGTTCGAACGATTGCAATTCAGTTGCGATCTGGTGCGCTTCCAGTTGAACTCGAGTTAGTTCAGGAACGAAACGTTGACGCCGTACTTGGTAAAGACTCTCTACAGAAGAGCCTTATCGCTGGTGGAATCGGACTCATTCTGCTTCTCATCTTTATGATCGCTTACTACAAGATCCCTGGTCTCGTAGCTGCGATTGCACTGGTTGCCTACACCATCATGCTTCTTGGCATATTCAAGATGATTCCAGTCACACTGACTCTGTCAGGTGCCGCCGCTGTCATCCTGTCGCTCGGTTTCGCAGTTGATGCAAACGTTCTGATCGCAGAGCGTACTAAGGAAGAACTGCGTTCTGGTCGAAGCCTACTGGCTGCGATCACCGCAGGATTCGATCGTGCATGGCCATCGATTAGAGATGGAAACATGTCAACGATCATCGTAGCTATTGTTCTCTTCTGGTTCGGTGACCGGTTCAGCACCAGCGTTATGCAGGGATTCGCCCTGACTCTCGCCATTGGTGTTCTATTGAGCATGTTCACCGCATTCTTCGCCAGCCGACTATTGCTCCGCTTGCTCGCTTCGACCAGTCTCGGTAACAAGCCGAACCTGTTCGTACCTGTGAGAGATAAGAGCGATTCAGCGACTGGAGGTAACTCCTAATGGATTTCGTCGCAAAGCGTCGGATTTTCCTGACGATCTCGATCGTGCTCGCAACACTATCGGTTGTAATTCTTGGAACGTCTGGCTTGAATCTAGGAATCGACTTCACGTCGGGTTCTACCGTTACTTATCAGTTCACAGATAAGGATCCTGGTGCTGAGACTATTACCGATGCTCTAGTAGCTTCTGGTCACCCTGAAGCTATTGTTCAGGCAATTGGTGATAACCAGTATTTCATCCGAACTGATGACCTCGGTGTTTCAGGTTTGGATGATGTGAATGTTGAAGTTCTAAAGGTTGATCAAGGTGCGAGAGTTCTCGACACCTCAACTGTTGGTGCTTCAGTTGCTGAAGACACTGTTTCAAACGCTATTACGGCGGTTGTTATCGCTGCGATTTTCGTGATGTTGTACATCATGTATGCGTTCCGATCTGTGCCAAATTCATACAAGTACGCATTTGCTGCGGTTGTTGCTTTGGCACATGACGTTCTGATCGTGCTTGGAGCTTTCGCCGTTATGGGTATTGCCATCAATGCTGAGGTAAATGCGATTTTCATCGTAGGTATCCTCACCGTTATTGGTTACTCGGTAAACGACACGATCGTGATCTTCGACCGAATTCGTGAGAACGTAACGCTGGCACCGGGGCGTGAATTCCGAACCACCGTGAACATTTCGATAAACGAATCGGTTACACGTTCCTTGGGAACCAGTATCACGACAACGACAGTGATTCTCGCAATGCTACTTTTCGGTGGAGCCTCACTGCGAGACTTCCTGATCGTATTGCTTGCCGGTGTGATGATCGGAACTTACAGCTCGATATTCGTCGCAGCTCAGGTTTTGGTGCTTTGGGAACGCCGATCGTTCCTACCGTGGCGAAAAACTGCTGCCACGAACTCCTAACTAGTAGCTTAGAAGTCGCACCCTTCAGATTATTCGACTACCATGCGCCAGTCGGGCGTGGTAGTTGGGCGCGCTTGATTATCGATAAAAGGAACGGTTTCGAATGCTGATTGGTGCGCACGTATCTGCCGCCGGCGGATCCAACAAGGCAGTTGCTCGGGCTGAAGAAATAGGAGCCGAGTGCTTCCAGATCTTCGCGTCTTCACCACGAATGTGGTCTGCAAAGCCAATTGCCGATGCCATTGCAGAAAAATATGCAGCGGAAATGAAGCGCACGATGATGGGGCCGACCGTACTTCACGGCAAGTACTTGGTTGCACTGGGAGCTGAAGATACTGAACTGCTCGCCAAGTCTGAATCCGCCTTGCAGGCCGATATATCAGCAGCCAACACGCTCGGCGCACTTGGTGTGATCTTTCACCCTGCCAGCCATCGTGGACGCGGATTCGAGACCATCGTCGATCAGTTCGCTTCGTCTGTTCGAAAGATTCTAGACAACGAACCGGGCGACACCCTGTTGATGCTTGAAACAAGCGCAGGCGCAGGTGATCACATTGGATCAACATTCGCTGAGCTCGGCACGTTGATCAAAGCAATTGGAAACGACCGAGTAGCTGTTTGTCTCGACACTCAGCACGTTTGGGCTGCTGGATACAACATTGCAACTGCCGACACGCTGAACGCAGTGATGGAAGAGTTCGATAAGGAAATCGGACTGGACTTACTTCGTGCAGTACACGCCAACGACTCCATGCGGGAACTTGGTTCGTCGGTTGATCGTCACGAAAACATTGGTGACGGTCTAATCGGTACAGCCGGATTCCAAACACTGATGGCTCACCCTGCGTTCAAACGAGTGCCTTTCTATTTGGAAGTTCCGGGTACTGGTAAGAGCGGACCCGACAAGCCAAACCTCGACCGATTGAAAGCAATTCGTTCGCAGGTAGGCGCCGGGTAGTTTCGTATTGCAAGTGAGCAGAGATGACTTCGAAGATCTTGTACGTGATGCGATCTCGTCTCTGCCCGAAAAATTTCTTGCTCGTATGAATAACGTCAGCATCATCGTTGCTGATCGTGCCACATCCCAGCAGATGGCAGAAAACGGGCTCAGTGCACGAGACGTTCTTTTTGGCCTGTACGAAGGCGTCCCGCTAACTGAGCGAGGCAGTTATGTGCCACCTCTTCCTGACGTAATCATGATTTTTCAGGAACCTATCGAAAAGTCATCCCACTCGAACACCGAACTTGCAGACCAAGTCGTCGTGACGGTTCGACACGAGGTAGCCCACTACTTCGGGTTTTCAGACGCTGAACTAGACAAGATGGGACTCGGATAATGCCACGTATCGTTATTGCAGCTTTCGATGGACTTCAACCTTCACAAGTCACTCCAGACCTAATGCCGACAGTGATTGGACTTGCCGACAATGGTGTTCGATTTCTTCATAATCACGCCGTTTTTCCTACTGTCACCAGAGCAAATTCTGCAAGCCTCGTAACCGGAGTAACGCCGGGTAAGCACGGTCTTACGGCAAACAAATCTGTATTCCCAGAGTATTCAACAACCGAAGTTGTCGATGCACTAATTCCCAAGCTTCCCGAAATTAACCGGCTCACCAACGGCGGTTTGTTGTTTGTGCCAACTTTGGGTGAACTGATAAGTGAGAAAAGTCTCAAGTGGGTATCGGTTGTTGGTGGTACGAGCGGTAACGCGTATGTTCAACACCCAAACGCTCCAGATCACGGTGACGTTGTAATTCATCCAGAGTTCACTAATCCGCCACAACATCATGAAGTCATTTTGGAAAAGTTCGGTGAATGGCCAGCAAAGGAAGCTCCTGCAGCTGATCTGGTAGTACGAACCGCAGATGTAGCGATTGAATATGCTCTTAGTGAGCTCAACCCTGATGTTCTGCTCGTGTGGTTCCCTGAGCCCGATACTTCCCAACACGCCTACGGAATCGACAGTAGAGAAGCAAGAGAAATGTATTCGCTTGCCGACGCTCAGTTGAAACGAATATTGGACGCTATCGCTGCATCAGACGACGATCCTGATTTGTTCGTGGTTTCAGACCACGGCTATTCAACAATCGACACTGTCATCGAGGTTCAAGCTGAATTGGATCAGGCAGGATTCGGACCTGATCAAGGTGGTCGTTCCGTAGTGGTCGCTGAGAATGGCGGATCGGTTCTGCTTTATACGCCGACGATCAGCCAGAATCTTACAAACGAGTTGCTCGAATGGTTAGAAGCACAAGAATGGGCTGGCGTAATAGCGACTGATCTACCGAATTCAATATCAGCTAAATTCGCATCGATAAACGAAATCGGACTTAGTGGCCCACGCGCACCACATATCGCTGTGGCTATGCGATCGACCAGCACCGGTGAACCTGCGCCCATGGCTCGCTCTGGCGCCACAGCGGGTGGAAAAGTTGGTGTGGGATCCCACGGAGGGAGCAGCCCATCGGAACTCCACAACACGCTGGTCGCTAGCGGCCCTTCATTTGTGACAGGCGTGAAGTCTGAAATCCCAAGCGGAAACATTGATATCGCCCCTACAGTGCTGGCGATGCTGGGCATTCCTCAGCCGGGACATTTTGACGGCCGGGTACTTACGGAAGCGCTGAATTCGAATGTTTTGACTGCTTCTTCAAATCAGCCAAAGACCACAAATATTTCGTCATCGCCATCGATTACAACTTCCCACCACGATGGCACAACGTACCTCTGCGAGTTTGGATAAACCATAGGTCTACACGGTTACAGTTGACCTACACCGATTCCGCACCAATTGGTCTGTTTTTGGTGTGTCGGGTATGAGAACTTAGTCTCACCTAACTAGGTGATCACTATGACTAACACCCCACTCGAGACCGAGAATTCAGGCAAGAAACTCCCGCGTATTGAACTGCGGATGCTGTCGTTCGACCTCGACGAACGAGTAGAAATCGCCCGTCACATGACTGACGCTGGCTATTCGATTCGCAATGAATCGGCAGCAAACCTAGAGCGGTTTGAGTGTCGTGTAATTGACGATGTTTGGGATCTGATTTTCGTTGATGCCCGGCACCCAATTGAAACTGTCTCCGAAATTGTCTCACTCGTGGTCAAGCATGATCCGAAAGTTCCGATATTCGATATCACTAAACTCGGCCAGCAAAATCAAGCTGAACTGATGGACCTTGGTATCGTCGATCTTTTTTTAGCCGATGGAATGCGACGAATGCCATCGAGCGTGACCCGTGAATTGGGTGCAAAAGCTGATCGAGAACTCGCTATCGAAGCGAAACGTTTGCAGACCGAAATCAAAGTAGTTGGCGACGAACGAGCCGTTCTTGCTGAAATTGGACGATTAGTTTCATCATCTCTGGATATCGGCCAAATCTATGAAGAATTAGTCGAGCAGATAAAGCAACTCGTCCCTCTGGAATCGGCTGCGATCGCTGTTGCTGATGTGGAGACTGACTCCGTAACTTTCGAGCACGTTACAGGAAAACCACTGCCGGGATTCGAACAGGGATTTGTTATCCCAATGTCGAGCTTTACTGATGCCAATCAGCTGGCACGATTTGTGCTGATACTCGACACTGATCTACTCAATGAGATGCGGGCAGAATACTCTGGCATCGCAGGTTTACTTGATGCTGGGGTCCGATCTGCAATGTCTGCGCCTCTCATTCACCGGGATGAAGTCGTAGGCCTGCTGGCTGTGACCAGTTCGGAAGAGAATGCTTATGGTCCTGAGCATGTTGAAGCCGTAGAACGCGTCGGAGCACAAATTTCAGGTGCGCTAGCTAACTCAAGACTGCATGCCCGGATCAGTCGAATTGCGTATATCCGAGAGATACTCGTCCAAATTGGTCGTGATGCAAACGTCGCCCGGAATACTGACGAGCTTTACTCAAGCCTATTCAAAAACTTGCGGAACCTTTTCCCTGTAAATAGCGGGGTGATCGCACTCACGAGTGAAGATGGAAAAAGCCTCGTCATCGACGGCGTAGCTGGCCTCGAAATCGAAGACCTGAAAGAGGGAACCGTACTTGCACTTGATGAGCTAACGGGGTCGGTCCTTTCGCAGCCGCAGCTAAATACAATTGCCAATGTTGATCAAAAGAAACCTACCGATCCAACGGCCGGGGTTCTGGCAGCTGCTGGGTTACCTTCAAATATCAGAACACCACTTCGGGCTAGAGATGCTGTGATCGGAATAATCTCTGCGAGTAGCGAGGGTGAAGAAAAATACGACTCCGCTGATCTTGAATTACTCGAACGGGTTGCTGACCAGATATCCCCTGTAATCGAATCGCTGTACCTACTCGATCAAGTTCGATCATTGGCTGCTACGGTCGAAACGACACTGGATCTCGTAGCTATTTCAGATCTTGAAGGCGTAACCAGTTACATCAATCCTGCTGGGCTAAGGATGCTCAATCTGGACGGAGATCTATCAACCGCTGGAATCGACCTAAGTGATTTTATTTCCGATGAAATTGTTGAAGTAATCCGTATATCGGGTATGCGACAAGCAGAAGTAATGGGTGGATGGTAGGCGGAAATTTCACTACTACCTCTGGGCACCGAAAAGCCAATTCCTGTCGAAATGCAGCTGGTTCCAGTTCGTAATCCTGATAATGAAATGACCGCTGTAAACGTGTTCATGCGTGATTTGCGAGAACGTGAAGCTGTGCAAGTCGAACGCCGAGAGTTTGTTTCGACGGTTTCACATGAGCTACGCATGCCGCTTACGAGCATGAAGATGTACGCAGACATGCTTGGCGAGGGCGATGCTGGAGAGTTGAACACTCAGCAGCAACGGCTGGTCAACAATATGAAATCGACCGTTGATCGACTTTCTCGAATGGTCGACGATTTAAACGTAGTTTCGATGTTGGAAGCTGGACGATTCAGCTTGCAATCCGAAAACTTCGACATGGATGACCTCGTTCTCTCCGCAATCGAAGTTGCCGAAGCCAATTTCACTGAACGCAGTATGACAGTCCGTGCGATTCACTCAGGTTCTCCGGCCATCGTCGATGCCGATCGAGAAAGAATGTTGCAGGTGCTAGTCAACCTGTTGAACAATGCCGCCAAGTATGCCTACGAGGCTACCGAAATCGTAGTGACAGTTTCGATAGGTGGGAATGAAGTGCGGGTTGAGGTTGCTGATAAAGGAACCGGAATCGATCCATCTGAACTCGAATCGGTGTTTGAAAGTTTCTACCGCAGCAAGAGTGCAAGAATTTCACGAACCAGCGGATCGGGGCTTGGGCTTTCGATTGCTAAGGGGTTTGTGGAGGCACAGGGTGGCCGAATCTGGGCTGAGAGCACATTAGGTGAAGGAAGCAAGTTCATATTCACGCTTCCTTTGGTTATCAGCTAACCGATTCGAGAGACGCTATCGGACGAATCGTACGTCGCCAGCTCGGCGCGTAATTCCCTTTGAATCCATGTGCTCTAGCACTGCCAGGGTGTATTTCCGGCTCGTACCGAATAGCTCACGAACGCTGGTAATCGTTACCTCTTGTCCGTCAGATCCGGAAGCGATGATTTTCGCTTCCATCTCTTCGTAAGTATCGGCCGGATAAACGATGTCTCCGCTAATCCGAACGACGTCTCCCAGTTCCGACAAGTACTGCAAAATTTCGATATCGACAGGGCGTTCGGTCGATGGACTGTAGCGATCATTGGCGATCAGTTTCAAATATCCAGAAGCTTCTGATTCTTGAGTCGCCGACAAAGTAGGGCTGTGGTCGGGGATTCTCACCGTTGCCTCGTTCGTTGCAATGATTTCTGTTGATTTCAGTGCGGCTGCGACTGCGGCAAATGGCGCCGTTTTCAATTTCAGCTGACCTCTGAAATCTTGGAGTGGCATACCTTGCCTGAGCGGGTACGACTTATGAAAGTTCGAGAGAGTTTCAGAAGCCACATTGGTAAACCTCTCCCATCCACCGGAAGAGATGACATAGCTCGAATCTTCGCCAAGACGTTTCACTCTGCCCTCAGACTCAAGAAGCGTGACTGCTGTTTCGATTTCATCGACATTTGCGCCCGTAGCCCCGGCTATCTGAGGCAATGTCGCCGGTTCAATTCCTATCAAAGCGTTGAACGCCACGTCTTCGCTTGAACCACTCGCAATAGTCGCTAACTGTGAAATTGTTTCAGGATCATTGCGTTTTCGACGAGGAGCATTGGGTGCTAAAACCTGTCCGCCACCAAGCGTGTTCTCGGTATCTCGCACCACGAAATAATCACCCCGTACAACCGGAACATTTTCCTGAGTACGTAGCTGAACCCACCCCGACGTGCCCGGCATGATCTGATCACCCTCGAGAACCCTGATCGTCGCTGGTACTTCCCTCGTGCCTGCGAACAGGGTTACCTTGTGGTTATGCCTTACTGACCGTGGAGCATCAGGAATGACCCTGAATGTTGCGTCGAAAGCCGTCGATAGCTCAAGCCAGTTCACGGTGGTAACAAGATCACCACGCTGGATATCGGCGTGATCGATGCCGCTCAGGTTCACTGCCAAACGAGTACCCGGACCAACCTTGTCGACCGATTCTTCGTGAACCTGCAAACTTCTGATTCGTGCTTTCAAGCCGGAAGGCAAAATCTCAACTTCTTGCCCGGTGTTTAACGAACCGTCAGCCAGTGTTCCTGTCACTACCGCACCGAAGCCTGAGATCGTGAATGACCTATCGACGGGTAGTCGCGGGTGCCCTGTGCTTTGGTGTGCAGGAAGAGAGCTAATTAGATTGTCGAGAGCTGCCTTAAGTTCGTCGAGACCGTCGCCGTTCTCAGCCGACACAGAAACAACTTCAGCGTGTTCCAGCGAAGTGCCTTCCAACGATTCCTGAACATCGAGAGTGACCAAATCAAGCCAATCTTGATCGACAAGATCTTTCTTGGTCATTACGACTATGCCCGTTTCGATTCCGAGTAGATCGAGAATCGCAACGTGCTCACGTGTCTGAGGCATAACGCCTTCGTCAGCTGCAACGATGAGGAGAGCTACGTCGACACCGCCAGCGCCCATAAGCATGTTTTTGATGAAGCGTTCGTGTCCGGGCACGTCAACGATGCTTATCTCCGCACCAGACGGCAGTTCCAACCACGCAAATCCCAATTCAATGGTCATGCCGCGCGATTTCTCTTCACGCAAACGGTCAGGGTCGATCCCTGTCAGTGCCTGGATCAATGTCGATTTGCCGTGATCAACGTGACCTGCTGTGCCTACAACAAACAAACTTGGATTACCTTCGAATAGTTTTTACGGCGAGAATCGAGCCGTCACAAAATGTCGAGTTGGTCAATAGTTACCAGATTTTAGATGCGTTCAAGACGAATCGGTTGCTGGATTACGACGCAGCAGACTTGCGATTAGTCTTCGTCGTCACCGATGAATTCGGCAAAAACTTCATTTCCGAGTAGTCTGCCCCGCTCACTAAGCAGCAGAGCGTCATCAGTTATTTCAATGAGTCTGAAGTTTAGAAGACGTTCAACTTCCTTAGGGAAAACAACGTCTACTTTCGCACCGAACCTTTTTTCAAATCGTTCGTGCGTTACGCCTTGGTTAAGGCGCATTCCCATCATCATCGTTTCTGCGACATCGATTGCTGGAGTGGTTACGTCGATCTGCTCTACAGGTCCCGCGGGTGTACGCATGTTCGCAACGGGATCTGACCCATCGATTTCGTATTCATTTCCAACCACCATCACGTATCGGCGAGGCGATTTAAGGTTTGCGAATCGTTGACCCGCAAGCCACGAGTGGGCACCCGGTCCGACTCCGAGATAAGGCTCATTTAGCCAGTAGATGATATTGTGCCGAGATTCCATGTTCGGCTTGGACCAGTTCGATATTTCATACTGGGCGAAACCGGTTGCATCGAGTCGGCTCTGCGCCTCTTCGTACATATCGGCGGCGAGATCGTCGTCGGGTATAGGATATTTTCCGGCGGCAACATCAACATCGAACGGCGTACCTTTTTCTATCTGGAGGCCATAAAGCGATATGTGCTCAGGCTCAAGAGCTATCGCCTCATCGAGAGTGTGCGACCACTGCTCCGCCGATTGATATGGCAGGCCGTAAATCAGATCTACCGATTGATTCTGGAATCCTGCTTCGCGTAACGCGGCAAACGCTTGTTTTGCTTCGAGGGCGGTGTGCCTTCTGCCGAGCAATGAAAGCAGCTCATCGTCGAAACTCTGCACACCCATCGAAATACGATTCACGCCCGAAGCTAACCAGCTGGCAGCCTTTTCAACCGTTACGTCGCCGGGATTGCATTCCATTGTGATCTCTGCGTCTTCGGCAACATCGAACGATGCTCGAATCGTCTTCTGAATGTCTTCAAGATCGCTCGTAGGTAGATACGAAGGCGTGCCCCCGCCCAGAAAAATCGTCAGTACGGGCGGACGAGATAGTAACTTGCCCCACCCCTGTAATTCGTTCTTCAGCGAGTGCACGTAGCCGGAGATTTGATCTTCGATCCCGGCATACGTGTTGAAGTCGCAGTAAGGGCACTTCGTCTGGCAAAACGGCACGTGCAGATACAGCCCAATGCCGTGTTCATAGGTCGGCGGGTTGTGGTCGATTGGCGCCAGATTAGGCATTGTTTTCCGTGACCTTACGAATTAGCGATTCGGTGACTAAGGAGTCCAGAGTCCAGATCCGCCAGCTTCACCCTGGTCGGCTGGCGCCTGAGGCGGTGCTGGTGCTTCACCTGCTGCTGCTCGGGCCTGTTCATCGGCCATCTGCTGTCGAATTGCTTCGTTAGTCTGTGCTACCCAACGTTCAAGTTCATCGAGTTCCGGTGGCGAGATAACGAACTTCTCAACACTTTCAGGCAGGGCGATGTTTGGATCGCCACCAAGCAGTACCGCAGCTTCCGATTCAAGGATGCCTTCAGACAATCGATTCGCCAGATGGGTTACGCGCTTGTCAGCAGCTTCGGTGTAGTGGCCCTGAATTGTGTCAGCAACGGTGTGGTTGATAAGACCGCTTTGTAGGCATCGACCCCAGTCGATTACCTGACCGAACAGATCGGTGTCTTCGAATTCTTCGAACACTGCTCCGGCCGATACTCGCTGGCGAACGAATTGGTACGCACCCGGGTTGGTCTGCTGAACCATCAGCATAGCGTCATCGCCGCGACCAATTACGCCTTCAGCGAAAATTCGCATCACAACGCCAGCTTTAGCTTCGAGCTGTGAAACTTGTTGTTCGACAGCTGCCCAATAACGGTTGTAGATGTCTTCGAATCCGCTTGGTGCACCTTGTGAAGGCTGAATCAGCGTAACCATGTAAACCTTGCGGTTCGTCAAAATGTCGCCAGCGGGGACCTTACCCAAATTGGCCAGTTCTTCAGCTGCCATGTTTTTCCTTTTAGTTCGTTAGCAAGTAATGCTTGTTGGGGTGAATTTACACCGAGAATAAGAAATTGACGATATCGCCATCTTTTACGACGTACTCCCGACCTTCTTGTCGGAATTGCCCGCGATTACGAGCTTCAGCCATAGTTCCGCAATCAATAAAATCGTCGTATCCAACGGTTTCGGCACGGATGAATCCACGTTCGATGTCAGAGTGAATCACGCCCGCAGCCTTAGGAGCCAGCGCACCAATCGGGATTGTCCATGCTCTTGTTTCGTCTTCACCAACAGTGAGGAACGAATTCAGGCCTAGCACCCTGTAAGAAAGTTTGATCATTCGAGAAAGACCCGGCTCACCGGCGTCGAGACCAGCTCGCATTTCGGCTTCTTCCTCTTCGTCCATTCCAGCCAATTCAGCTTCGAGGCTGCCGCATATAGCTGCACCACCGGTTGATCGGCCGTCCAATAGACCGTCCAGCTCCTGCTCAAGTTCAGCCGTGTTGGCAATGTCATCTTCACCGATGTTCAATGCAACGAGGAGCGGAAGGCTACTGAGAAGGAAAGTATCGGAAATAGCTTTGATTTCGGATGCTTCGAGATCACGGTCACGGATAGCGATTCCATTTTCCATGTCGCCCTGAAGCCGTTTGAGAGTCTCAATGTTCTTCTCGGCGTCATCACGGTCTGCAACCTTCATAGTCTTGAGACCTTTTGTGATGCGCTCTACACGGCGTTCCAGAAGTGCGATATCGGCGAAAAGAATGTCGAAAGAAACTTTCTCGATGTCACGTTTGTAATCAACGGTTGCTTCCAAGTGAGGCACTGAACCGTCTTCGAACGCACGTGCCACGTGCAGAATCGCATCGACCTGCTGAAGTTGCGCCAAGGCTTCGCCTTCGAACAATTCGCCTGAGGCGCTACCCGGAAGATCGACGTACATCACTTCTGCGTAGATCGTCTTCTTCGACTTGAACATTTTGGTGAGGATGTCGACTCGTTCGTCGGGGACATGAGCCACACCAACGTTCGCAGAACGGGTGGCACCGAAGCCACCAACATCGGCTTTACCGTGGGTTAGGGAGTTAAATATCGTTGTCTTGCCGCTGGAGGGCAGGCCGATGATGCCGATCTTCATAAGTGGTTAGTACTGTTCGCTGGAGGATTCGAGGTTGGTAACGGTGAGTAGCTTGTTTGCACTGACTGTTAATCGTACCGCCAGTGCAACGGAAATTCTCGGTTATTTTTGTTCGTCGTCGGGTTCGTCTTCATCATCGACGTATTTGAAGTCAGCGTTGAATGTTTTTCCGTCTGAAGAATCTTGTTCTGGTTCTTGCCCAAATCCCTGCTGTTTTTGCAGATCTCGCAGTTTCCTGCCAATAGTCTGATCGGCAATTACGTGATTAGGTGAAGCCGCAATGAATACAAGGAACAAGATTGTCGTGACGATCAAATCGTCGAACTGTCCGAGCAGCGGAATTCGATCGGCGATGATGTCGTATGGCGACACAATATAGACAATCGCAATGATCGGGATAATTTTCGTAAACAGCGGAACGCGTTTATCGAGCATTAATCTCCACACCAATTTTAGGAATGGAATGACAAGTGAACGTATCGGCAAGAGTCTGAACATGTTAGAAAGTGTATCGAGAGATCGACCGGTTCACTCAATCAATTTGCACTAGCTTCAAAAAGAAACCCCATGATTAGAGTTCTGCACGGTGAAGACGAATACGCAAGATCGGAAGCTCTTGTGAAGATTCGCGAGTCAGCAGGCCCGAAGGAAGTTCGTGATCCAAACACGACAGTTTTCGAGGGGCGCGGTTTCAAGTTAAACGATGTTATCGGTGCCGCACAGGTTGTTCCTTTTATGGCTGATCGCCGAGTGGTGGTCGTACACGGCGTGCTCGGCAGGATGCAGAAACGCGACAAGTCGCTCGGGAACGAATGGCGAGAGCTGACGGCTCGTCTAAGCGATGTTCCCGCTTCAACAGAACTCGTGTTCGTTGAAGAAATTAGCTTGCGTGATAACGGACTAGCGTTGAAATCTGTTGGTCCAAGCGCTCGAATTCAGCAGTACCGCACGATGCGTCGACCTGAGCTAGAGATATGGGTGCGAGATAGATTCGCTCACTACGGGGCCGAAGTTACTCGGGATGCAGTCTCCCGAATCGTATGGCTTGCAGGCTCTGATACCCGATTGCTCGATCAGGAAATCAAAAAGCTCACGCTCTACGCCGGCGACAGAAAGGTCACACAAGACGACGTCGAACTTATGATTACCGATGCCCGAGAGGCCAGCATTTTCGCTGCTGTTGATGCAGTACTTGAACAGCGACCAGCTGTAGCGATGAAACTTTTGTACTCATTGTTATCGGGCGGGTCGAGCGTTCAAAGCATTCTTTCAATGCTGGCGCGTCAGGTGCGATTGCTAATACTGACGATTGAGCTGAAACAACAAGGGATTGATTCAGAGGAATTGGGTAAGAGAATCGGCCTGACGAATCGATATGCCCTCGATAAAACGATTCGGCAGTCGACAAGCTTTGGTACCGAACATTTGGCCAATATTATTCGACGTTTGCTCGCCGCTGATCTCGCTATCAAGCAGGGCGACATAGACGAACGGCTTGCCGTCGAAATCCTTGTCGGCGAACTCTCTGCAGCTTGATTGTGAAACCTGAACACTCAGTTTCGTCGTATCTTTGCCAGAGATGCCAAAGCTTCGCCGCCGAAAACCACGGATAATTACCTGAATGCCGAACCGTCGCCAAATAATTCTTACCGCCATCAGTCTGTTTGCACTGCTTGCAGTCGCATGCACCAGCTCTGAATCTGATTCTGTGCCGACAGTCGAATCGAGTCCTCAGCCAGTTCCCACCGAGGAAACTGCTGATTCAACGGCGGAATCCGATGTTGAACCAGTTGCTACGGCTCGACCTCGATCGACAGTCACGCCGACCCCTGAACCTGATAGTGAGTCGGTTTCGGAATCTGAAAGTGTCATTTTCTATCTCCAAGCGTTCAATTCGATTGGTCGGGGTGAGTACATCGATGCTGAGCGCACTTTCACAACGGTTATCGAACTTGAACCAGGATTTGCACGCGGCTGGGACGGTCGTGGCCAAGCATTAATGCTGCAAGGCAAATACGACGAAGCACTTCTTGATTTCGATAAAGCTATTGAACTAAAGCCAAATCTCAGCGTCGCTTATGCAAATCGTAGCCTCACTCGGATCGCCATCGATGATCCGAAAGGCGCTGAACGAGACGCACGTCGGGCGTACGACCTAGATGAGGATGCCGTTGCTGCTCACTTAGTTCTGGGGCGTGTCCACGCTCGTGAAGGTGAAAACGACCTCGCACTTGGATGGTTCGACCTCGCAGTCGCGACTGATCCTGATGATGCATCGACTTGGTGGTGGAGAGGTCGGTTCTACCGAGACGTACTTGGTATCGGAAATGCTGCGCTCACTGATTTCAACGCAGCAATCGAATTGGCCCCAGCGCAAGCAGCTTTGTACCTAGATAGGGCAACTCTGTACATTCAGGCAAACGTCGAACCTGCACTCGCAAGATCCGATCTTGATGAGGCAATATCACTATCTCAAGATCCAAAATTGCCGACCATTATTCAACGTGCCGAAGACCTAATTGCGGAACTTGACGAAAAGGCAGCAGCAGCTCAATAGCTGCTGCGAGCGTCCGTGCTTCCCGGCGATATTAGGTCGCCAAATCTTCAAGAGATTTTCTTATCTCGGTCAACGGTTTAAACACTGCCCACGCAAACCAGAAGTGATTCGCGTGAACCACTGGTTCGAGTTGTGTACCCGCCAATTCTCCGTCTGTAGCAACGCCCGCAAGGTTCCAAGTCGACCCCGTGTTTGCATCTCTGATCGCATTGTCAGACACTTCGAAATTTAGCGTCTGACCGCCTACATTTCGAGAGAACACAGCTACTGATCCCGACGTTTGATGACTGTCTGAAACATCGTTGAAAGCCGAGAACGTGCCATTGTCGAAGAAAGCGACTATGTCCAACTCGTCGATCGAATCGTTCAGCACCGGAGATTCTTTCAAAAATGAGAACGGGTACGCCACAGGCGTTGAACCATCGATCGTTAATACTCGTGATGTCGCCACAAGTCGATCATCAA
>Ga0302134_10000003_pt1 | contig 60958 bp, 57 predicted proteins | sample CB9_SCM_MG_FD_203123 | JGI IMG/M metagenome (GOLD analysis project Ga0302134, IMG submission 203123) | Marine microbial communities from Western Arctic Ocean, Canada - CB9_SCM | ecosystem: Environmental > Aquatic > Marine > Oceanic | place: Canada: Western Arctic Ocean | collected 2017-09-19
CATGACTCTTTCCGCACACGGCGAGCCTCTCAAGATCGTTGCACCTGCCCGTGAATGGGGCATGACCCGTGACGAAGAGAAGCTCTACGCCCAAAAGGCAGGACTCGAACTACGCGAAGTTGGTTCGGACCAACGCGTCTACTCGATCGACCGCAACCTTTGGGGTCAGGCTATCGAGGGTGAAGACCTCGAAGACACTTGGCTCGCTCCGCCAGAAGACGCTTTCTCGTGGACCAAGCAGATCAGCGATACTCCAGACGAGCCAATCGAAGTCGTTGTCGGCTTTGAAAAGGGCATTCCGGTTTCTATCGATGGAACCCCGAAGTCCGGCGTTGAACTCATCGCTATCTTGAACGACATGGCTGGTGAACACGGTGTTGGTCGAATCGACCACGTCGAAAACCGCCTAGTTGGAATCAAGTCCCGTGAGGTTTACGAAACTCCAGCCGCTATCGTTCTGCATACCGCTTTGAAGGCCCTCGAAACATCAACGATGTCTCGTGAGCAGCAGCGTGTGAAAGATAATCTCTCTGCGATCTACTCCGACATGGTTTACGACGGACGCTGGTTCACTGAGCTACGCACAAACATCGCTGCGTTCATGGACAGCGCTCACGAGTACTCGACCGGTGACGTTCGTCTACGTCTACACAAGGGCTCTTGCCTAGTGGTGGGTCGACGTTCGCCGTTCTCGCTTTACGATTTCGATCTGGCTACTTACTCGACGACCGACTCGTTCGATCACGAGGCAGCTACCGGATTCATCGATATCTACTCGTTGTCGGCAAGAACTCAAAGCCGCAAGCAAACCAACTCCGAAAAAAGATAAGTAGCTTAGCCACTTTTACTCCGGTGATGCCGGGCTTTGTGGAGTTTGAGATTTTGCCTGTTGGTAAGGTGAGTCGCGCATGTGGCACGTCTCAATCCTGCCTGATTCCTATAAATATCCCGCTAGTAGCGATAATGTTGCACGCAGTACGAATTAGCGCACACTGTAACGCCAAATAGAAAAATTTTCAATGACCAGCCAAGATAACGGCTCGAACGAAAACAAAAACCCTGCCGCTGCCGCACGCGGTTCAGAACTTGCCAGCGATTTCACGGTGTCGATTCACTACGACAGCCGCCTTTACCGTGAGGACATCGCTGGTTCGATCGCACACGCCCGCATGCTGGGTCGTCAAGGCATCATCGAGTCAGACGACGTTGAAAAGATCATCGAAGGTCTTGCTGCAATCGTCGAAGAGATCGAAACCGGCGAATTCGAGTGGAAAGAAGAACTCGAAGATATCCACATGAACGTGGAATCACGCCTCTATGAACTAATTGGCGACGCAGCAGGTCGTCTTCACACAGCCCGCTCACGCAACGATCAAGTCGCCACCGACACCCGCTTGTGGACGCAACTCGCCTGCGGAAGAGCATTCGACGCAGCAGCCGCTCTTCAAAGGTCACTAGTGACTCTTGCCGAACAGCACACCGACACCATCGTTCCCGGCTACACGCACATGCAGCGCGGTCAGCCGGTCGTTCTCGGCCATCACCTGATGGCCTACTTCGAGATGTTCGACCGTGACGCAACACGTTTTGCACAAACCGCTGAAAGTGCCGATGTTATGCCACTCGGCTCGGGCGCAATGGCTGGTGTTCCGTACGATATAGATCGCGAATGGGTCGCCAAGCAACTAGATTTCAGCGACATCTCGCGCAACTCGATGGACGCCGTATCTGACCGCGATTTCATCGTTGAATTTCTAACAGCTTCATCGCTTGCGATGGCTCACCTATCGCGCCTCGCTGAAGAACTGGTTATCTGGTCATCCGATGAATTCGGATTCATCAAGCTGTCCGACGAATTCACGTCCGGCTCCAGCATAATGCCGCAGAAGCGCAATCCCGATTTCGCCGAACTCATCAGAGGCAAAACGGGTCGTGTGTACGGATCACTCGTGGGCTTGCTCACAACGATCAAGGGACTCCCACTCACGTACAACCGTGATTTGCAGGAAGACAAAGAAGGCCTGTTCGACGCCGCCGATACAGTAATCGCAGCCCTCGAAGCTGCTGCCGGAATGGTTGCTGGAATGACCGTCAACGTCGATCGCATGCGTCAGGCAGCTTCCAACAGCTTCGTGCTCGCAACCGACATCGCCGACTACCTTGTCGGCAAGGGCGTGCCATTTCGCGAGGCGTACATCGCTGTATCCGATCTCTCCAAACAATGCATCGCCAACGGCGTTGGATTCGGAGAGTTGTCGCTCAGCGACTTCCAAAAGGCTTCGTCGCTATTCGATAAAGGCGTCATGGAAATCACTCTTGAATCCGCCGTTGCAGCACGTAATGTACCCGGCGGAACTGCACCCGACCGTGTGCGCCAAGCAATCGAGGAAGCCAAAGGCTTACTCGCTGATGCCGGGGCATAGTTCGACTCAACCGCAGTTACAATCGCCAACAACCTAACCCAATAGCGCTGCCCGGCACCACCGGCGCATGCCCTCCCCAAAAAAGGTCACCAAGTGACACCAATCATCATCGCTCACCGTGGACTCGACGAGACCTACCCTGAGAACACCGTAACTGCATTCAGGGCCGCTCTCGAAAAGGGTATGGCCATCGAGATCGACGTTCGCGGAACCAAGGACGACGAACTGATCGTGCTCCACGATGACACGGTAGATCGCACCACCGACGGTGAAGGTCGAGTCGCCCAAATGACTCTTACTGAAGTAAAAGCACTCGATGCTGGTAGCTGGTGGGGCGAAGAATTCGCTGGCGAACGAATCCCGACTCTCATGGAAACGTTCGACGCGGTCAAAGAGTACGGGACTGCAGAAACGACTCTCATCATCGAGATGAAGACTCTCGATCCCGGCTGCATAAGCAAAATATGTGATGGTCTTGCCGAACGAGGGTTACTCGGAAGCACTGTCGGCATTGGTCTCATCCACCTGTCAGTTGATGTTCGTCGCCGCTTTTACGGCGGGAGCCCTGATTTCCAGTGTGCATCGGTCGCCAACACAGCAGCAGAACTGCCAGGGGCGATAGCCGACCCATACGCATCGTGGATCTACGTTCGATACCTGATGAGTGCCGAAGACGTTCAAGCCGCCCACGATGGCGATATGAAGGTAATTGCGTCGGGTCCTGATGTGATGGAAAGTATCGACAATATGGTGGCAAGTGCCGAAGCTGGCGCCGACACGATCATGGCGTACCATCCCCAAGCAATAGCCGACAGGCTTTCCAGCTAAGATGGGTTTTCTATAGTCGATCTGTTCTTTAGGTCGTTCCAGCAAGGTTCATTGAACGTAAATGGCTCCTCACATCAAAATATCTCCCTCGCTTTTAGCTGCCGACTTTGGCCATCTTGCTGACTCGATTGCAGCTGTCGAAGAGGCGGGTGCCGACGAGCTTCACTTTGATGTGATGGACGGCAATTTCGTACCGAATATAACCATTGGTATTCCTGTCCTCGAAGCGATACGACCTCTCACAAAGCTGCCTATCGATATTCACATGATGGTTCTGGAACCCGCCCGCTACGCCCAGGCATTTTCCGATGCTGGTGGCGATATTTTCACGATGCACGTTGAAGCCTGCGACGATCTCGAATCTTCACTGGGTGATGCACGTGTAGCCGGAATGTCTGCGGGCGTATCGCTCAAACCCGACACTCCAGCATCAGTACTGCAAGCGTCATTGCCACTTATCGAACGAGTGCTCGTAATGACTGTTGAGCCCGGTTTTGGTGGGCAATCGTTCATGCCCGAAATGCTGTCAAAAATTACTGAGCTTCAGAACATGGCAAAAATTGCAGGTCATGATCTGGAAATTGCTGTCGATGGCGGAATAAAAGTCGATACAGCTGGCGAAGTAATCAACGCCGGAGCGACCACGTTAATTTCCGGTACAGGCATCTTCAACTTCGCCGACGGCATGAAAATCGGTATCGAAGCAATTCGCAACGCTGGTAGCTAGCTTTAGTTCACCAATAGCTACTCCCGATGCGTGCTCTGACATTCGTCAGTCCATGTGTCATGTGTGTGATCTTCGAGCCACTTCCCGTTGACCAATCTGAAGTACTTGTAGTCCTCTATATCGAACGGAAAATCCTGGCCCATCACCGGATTTTCGACCGGTGGGTTTGATATTGCGTCGTACCAAATCTTGCAAAGCACTTCATCACACTTCAGATGGGTTACTTCGACAATGTCGATGTCCGGATAGTCGAGCCAAGCGTTTACCATCAACGAATTGGCCTGCATCTGCTCAACTGAGTAGAGTTCATTCGTATTTGTAGCAGCGGTTCGAACGTTGTTCATCGCCGACTGAGAACGAGTGTGGTAAGCAACGTAATAGGCGTGAAGTGCGGCAGTCACGTCATCTCGATAAATATCTTCAAACGTCGGCTCTGGCGTACTCGTTGGCGCAGGAGTTGCCGTTGGATCCGGAATCGGAGTGTCTTCCGGCGCAGGCGTCGGCGTGTTTGCCATCGAGAAAGTGCCATCAGCTTCGGGAGTCAGCAGGCTCTCGTCCACGACATATGTATCGTGGCTAGCTCCTACGGTCCCAACCTCATCCCAGCCAGCTCCAACACCCTCGCTATCCTTTCCACACGCGATCAAACCAATCGCAGTGAAAATCACTAGCAATAAGGCACCCGTCGAAATTCGATTCATGTCGCTGCACCTAAACTGTTCGTGCCGTAGTTACTACGGCCAGTCACTATCGAAGTTTGCACATCATACAACTGACTTCAAACTTCGCAATGACGCGAATTAACCTAAGCTCCGGGCGCAGCAAGAATGAATACTAGTGCGGTCGAACGTTCCAAATATCGAATCCAACGAACGACGATATCGCCATATCAGGAGCAATATCTTCTTCAGCTTGAAGCGCCACTTGTCCCACACCCACACACGTCATGCCCGCACCCTTTGCCGCTAAAAATCCGGCGATAGAATCCTCAAACACCACACATCTCGCAGGTTCAATTTTCAACAATTCAGCGGCTTTCAAATACGGCTCGGGGTGCGGCTTAAGATTAGTCACATCATCAAGAGTCACCGATGTCGAAAATACTTCGCCTAAGCCCGCCATCTTGATAAAGCCATCGGCATAGGCCCGCTCGCCTGAAGTCACGAGTGCAACCTTGCTGCCGGAAGCCGCTACAGCACGAACAGCGGCATCGGCGCCCGGAAGTAAATCGATACCGCCAGCAGAAATCCTTTTCCACTGACGCAAATATTCGTTCAGAAGTGCCTCAGCATCGTCGATGCCATAGTGCTCGGCAACCATCTGAGATCCGGGAATAACGCCATGCCCGAACGTATCCGGGTGATCGTCAGCAACACCGTCGATTCCGAACTTACGAAGAGTCGCTTCCTCCGCTTCGCGATGTGGGGGGCCTGTATCGATCAACGTGCCATCAAGATCGAAGAACGCCGCGCTAAATCGAGGTGTAAGAGGTGGGTACATCTTGGATCGAACTTATTGTGAGTGCGAAAGTAGCAAGTGGAATTCAACCATCAAAGGTTTCACCAACAGCCTAGCCCTCTTCTCATAAACTATTGAGAGAGGGGATAGCACATCCTCTGCCGGAACGACAGAGGATCGAGCCGCCTACAGCTGGCGCAATTTCGGATCCCAGCGATCACGTAGCCAGTCACCGAAGAAGTTGACGCTCATCACAACGAGCAAGATAGCGATTCCAGGGAATACGGCGATCCACCACGCTGTACTGAGCCATTCACGGCCCTCAGAAATCATGTTGCCCCAAGTAGGTGTCGCAGCAGGAATTCCGGCTCCTAAGAAGCTAAGAGACGCTTCGGCAAGAATAAGTCCACCAACTCGAAGAGTCGCCAAAACTACGATCGTATTAACAACACCCGGAAGGATGTGACGCATGATGATTCGGAAGTCAGATGCGCCCGAAATTCGAGCAAGAGCTATGTAATCGCGCGTCTTAAGGGTAAGTACTTCTGCACGAACATTTCGAACGCCTCCCGCCCACGCTATGAGCGCGAGCAAGATCATCACAATACTCACCGACTGACCGAACGTAACGGCCGCGAGAATTGCAATTAGCAAGAACGGTAACGCGTTCCAAACATCCACAGTTCTCATCGAAAATTCGTCGATGAACCCACCGTAATATCCCGCTACCAAACCAACTGCCGATCCGACCACAACACCCGCCGTAAGTGAAATTATTGCGACCATCAACGAAATACGAGCACCGTAAAGCATTCGAGTCAGAACGTCTCTGCCCACGTGATCTGCACCGAGAAGATACCGCTGCTCATTCTTAGGGTTATCGTCGTACCACTCTTGGTTCCAGAATGGTGGCGCAGCACGGCCACGCAAGTTGATATCGCGTGGACCAGTCGGTGAAAGCAATGGGGCGAAAACTGCGGCCAACAGCATTGCTACAAGAATAGCTATCGGAACAACTGGCCATCGTCGAAGAACGTACCAGAACTTTTGGCCGAACGTCTGCTCGTGAATACCAATGACCTGAGAAGCCATTAGGTTATGAATATCTGGGCCGTCTGATTGTGTATCGGCCGTTGTTGTTTCTTGTGCCATGGCTAGTCGTACCTAATCCTAGGGTCGACAATCGTATAAGCGATGTCTGCAATAAAGCTGCCGACGACGTAGAGCACAGCAAACATCAGGATGACGCCAGTGAGCAATGGGAAGTCGTTGTTGTGAATCGACTCAACGGCCATTCGGCCAATTCCCGGCCACGCAAACACAGCTTCAACTACTACTGATCCCTCTAGGAATCCGACAAGTACAAGCGCAGAAACGGTGATCGGAGGAATTAGCGCATTTCGCAGCGCATGCCGCCAAATAACAGCCCTTCCGGAAGCTCCCTTGGCTCTAGCCAGTTTTACATATTCAGAATCGAGAACTTCTAGCATCGCCGAACGAGTCAGACGCAAATAAACCGCAGCCGGCAGCCAACCCAGCGCAATTGTGGGCATCACAAGTGCTTTAGCTTGGCTTGGCCAAAACGGGTCCTGAACTGGCCGTAGTCCCGCAGGAAGCCAGCCTAGTTGCACAGCAAATAGCAGAATCCCAATAATTCCTAAGAAGAAAACAGGCGCGGCTTGCCCAAATAAGGCGAAAGCACGGCCTATGTAGTCCCAAACTGACCCGCGTTTCACCGCCGATAACACGCCTAGCGGAACCCCCACGAACGTGGCAAACAGCCACGCCAATAGTCCTAACTGCATCGTGGCGCCTAGCTTTTCACCAATCACATCAGATACAGCTCGTTCTGAGAGAAGTGTTTCACCCATATCGCCGCGAACGATTCGTCCCAGCCAAATCAAATACTGGACCATGAGCGGCCTGTCGAGAGCCAGCTTGGCTTCGAGAGCTGCAATCTGTTCAGGAGAAACGCCGTAGCCACCAGGCTTGGCGTACAGCAGCAGGGGGTCGCCCTGCGCTCTTGAGAGCACGAATACGATCAATGTCGCTGCAACTAGCGACAGGACGCCAAAGAAGAAGCGTTGGATTAGGTACTTCCGCACGTGCTACTCGAAATCTTTCTGAAAATAGGACTTACTCAGAATGTACTGAATAAGAGAAGAAACCGGGAACGCCCCGCAATGAAGCGGAACGTTCCCGGTTGAATTTCTTGTCTGTTTGCCTAGCGAGCGAGTTCGATAGTCTCGAATTCGTTCATCGTAGCGAACATGGACGGAGTACCTAACCAACCTGAAATTGAATTCGGGTTGTACACAACCAACGTTGGAACCTGAACGGTACCAGCGAAGATCATCTGATCGTAAAGGTAGTCGACCATCTGAACGTTTCGTGCTGTACGTTCGACTGGGTCTGTCATAAGAGAGACTTCACCGAATGCATCCGAAATTTCAGGAATCTCAATTCCACAACCGAAACCACCACGTGTGCGGCTTGTCTCAGTCAGGCCGTGTGGCCAGTCAAACGGAATTGTTGTTGAACCTTCGTCACAGTCACCTGCGTAAGGAATCGTGTTAGTTCGACCAACCAAACCAGGTCGGATGATCGAGTAGGCAGACTTGAACACCTGAATGTCCATGTCTGGCCATAACGCGAGCCACATACCGGCAATAGCGTCGTTCAATTCAGCGTTTGATCCACTTGAACCACCAAGTTCTCCACCGGTCCAAATACCGATTGTAAACTTACCTGTAGGCCAGGCAGTAGTTTCCATGTGATCCATAGCACTTGCTGGGTCGTACGGAATCAACCATCGGTCTTCGAACCAAGGAGCGGTTGTGTCGATGTATTCCATCGAACCAACAGTTCCGAAGCCGTCAAGAATGGTGTCAGCAAGCAGCTCGCGGTCAATTGCCTTAGCAAGTGCCCATCGAACTTGTCGTGCTTCTTCCATGTCACCAGGCTGCTTACCTTCAATGTTACAACCAACCCAAGGAAGGTCGTGAACACAGTAACCAGAACCAGTTCGCTTCAAGTCCTCGCCTGTTACAGCGTGGTTCTCTTCCCAGTAGTTACCAGAGAAGATAATTTCGTGAACTCGACCAGCTCGAGTAATTGACTCGGCCTTGAATCCACTTTTGGCTAGAGGACGAATGTCCTTCAGCGGAATAGAGTCGGCAACGTCTACTTCACCTGTTCGGAGCAATGCAACACGGGTTGAAGGCTCTGGAACTTCGATAACTCGAATGGTATTTGCAGTCGCATTTGTTCGCCAGTGGTCGTATCCGACCTTGGACATAACAATTCGATCATCCTGAACCCATTCGTCAACTTGGAACGGTCCGGTTCCAATGACCTTATCTTGAAGGTCGGCACAGTTTCTGTTCGTGTCGGTGTATTCCGGACATGCGCTCATAGGCAACATTGCTGTTCCCTGAGCCTGTTCATTCAAGAAGTTACCGTTCCAACGTAGGTCGAATGAGTTGAAGTGGAACCTTGCGGTGTCACCGTCAATTTTTTCAACATTAAGGAACAGTGCGGCAAAGTCACCAGCCTGACCGTGAATACTGGTCGGGTTAGTGTTTGCGTTTGAGTCATTCATGGTCCAAACAACGTCATCGACGCTGAATTCGCCATAGCCACCGTGGAATTGCACGCCTGATCGTATGTCGACATCGACATACGAAAGGTCAGATGCAATGGTAAATCCTGTAGCCAATCGGTTGATTACAGTTCCACCAGCGTCCATGGCGAAGAGACCTTCACCAATGCCGTAGTACTGCATAGCTTCAACCGGCGCCTGAGAACTACCTAAACCAACACCAGGTCCGACGTCAAATACGGCGACACTGAGCGTTCCAGCTGGGTTTACAGGTGCTGGAGCAGGTTCTAGCGCTGCGATCGGAATCGCTGTAGCGGTAGGAATCGGCGTGGCAGTTACCACGACCTGCACATTGTCACCCTTTTCGGTTACGACAACTGTCCGATCGATGACAACGTCGTCACCTTTGACTTCGACTTCACGAGTGACTTCAACCGGTACTTCTACCGTGTCACCCTTGACTTCGACTTCACGAGTGACTTCGATGATCTCTGGATCGCTACTACACGCGGCCAATACTATTGGTAGAGCCGCGAGAACAGCGAGGGCCAGAAGAAGTCGCTTTTTAGCAAAGTTCATATTCTCCCCCTCATGCAAGCGTAGGAACGATCAGACAGGGTCGAAAAAGACCCTGTCGTGCAATCGTCGCATTGCGTGTGCAACACATTTCGCCTGCGTCAAGTGGGCGGAGTATAGGCAAGATGCATTGTCGTGTCTACCGCCAATTTAGCTACCTGAACGACGTAATTCGTAGAAAATAACATTTCGAACGCCGCCACTACACTTCTGGTGGCTATTTCACTCTGAATTACGATCTAAGCATTTTCTGAATACACGAACTAGATAGCCGCCATTCATAACGACGCCATTAGGAAAAATAACGTCTGAGTTCAGCGATACGGAATAAAAAAAGGCAAAAAAAATCCCTTCTCAATTGAGAAGGGATTTAGTTACAAATAAGAATGGTTTCTACTTTGAAAGGAGAGAAATACCCTTTTTGTCGAGAGTTCGCATCTCACGAGCCGTCAATTTGACTCGGAAACGTTGACCGTCGACCATGACCCACTTGTTCTGCAGGTTAGGCTTTGAAATCTTTTGGGTCGCGTTCATTGCGTGCGAACGGTTGTGACCGAACAATGGCTTAGGTCGTGGACCTAGTCCTAGTTTTGCCCTGATTTGGTCGGAGCTTGGCATAGCGATTAAACTCTCGAAATAACTTCTTGATGGTGGGATTGTCTCTGATCAAATATCTCAATTGCTCCTGAAGAGCGGCAATACTCGAATAAGACTCCAGCGATTAACGCTACCATGCATGTCGAGCGGTAACAACTGAATTATCGATCAATGAATTGCGAGTCTGAGCTACCTTTTTGAACTGCGGCGATCGCGACACAGTCAGGATACGAAGCTGATGGTAAATTCTCAAACCAGAATACCGAGCAGCACCTCTTCACGCCTAACCGACATGATTAGGGCTACGACCAAAGCCGTTGAGGCAAATCGCGACACCATTAACGCTCTCAACGTATTCCCGGTTCCAGATGGCGATACCGGCACCAATATGCTGCTAACGCTCAGATCGATCGTCGACGACCTTCCTGCAAATTCAGCTGAATCTGCAAACAATGTAGCCAAAACAATCGCCCGGTCAGCGCTACTCGGCGCACGAGGCAACTCCGGGCTCATCCTCGCCCAGTACTTTAAAGGGCTTGCAGAAGCTATTGGTGACGATACAGAACTAACTGGAGAGCACTTCGCACGTTCAATTCGAATAGCCTCCGACAGCGCATATAAAGCACTACCCAACCCGGTCGAAGGAACGATGCTCACCGTCTACAGGGAATGCGCTGATGTCGCTGAAAAATCGGCTGCCATAAATGCAGAACTAACAAGTGTGTTGAGTGATGTAGCGCAAGAAGCTATCGATTCTGTCCGCCGAACACCGCAGCTACTACCCGTTTTGGCCGAGGCTGAAGTCGTCGATTCAGGCGGTTTCGGATTTGCGGTAATGCTTGATGGAGCCATACGTGCCTTAAAGGGAGAAGAACCCGTCGGCAGAGTACTCGACGTGCCCATGCCTGACGGAAAGAACTTCTCAGGATCGGTCAAATCAGATTTCGTTGACGCTTCTGCTGAAATCGACTGGGGCTACTGCACAGTCTTCGCTATCCAATCAGAAAATCTCGATATCGACAAAATTCGTGATCACATGGCGAAAATCGGCAGATCACCTATTGTCGATGGTGCCGATGGCATCGCAAAAGTCCACATCCATATGGAAGACCCCGGTAAAGCGCTAAGCGTAGGGCTCACATACGGACAACTCTCAAACATCGAAATCGCCAATATGGACGATCAAGCGTCTGCTTGGGCAGACGACCGCCGCGGGAATAGTAAGGCAAGCACAGCCACAGCTGAACCGGTTGAAATTGCTGTCGTGGCAGTCGCCGCTGGCGATGGTCTGTCGGATCTAATCGTGAGCGCCGGTCTAGGTGCAACTTCAGTAATCGAAGGCGGCGACACGATGAATCCATCGGTGTCCGAACTTCTAAAAGCTGTAGAAGCGGCTCCGTCCAATCAAGTAATCCTTCTCCCAAACAACAAAAACGTCCTTCCTGCAGCGTTGGAAGTGCCAGCGCTGAGCGAGAAAGATGTCCGAGTTATTCCAACCCGATCTGTTCAAACGGGCGTCGCTGCCCTTCTGGAATTCAATACAACGCTAAACTTCGATAAGAACGAGGCGGCGATGAACGACGTAGTAGGCGACGTTGGTGACGGACGTGTCTGCATAGCAAGTCGAGATGTAACTGTGTACGGTCACGAAATTCGAAAAGGCATGGCGTTTGCCACGTTCGATGACGATATCGTCGCAGTTGGTCGCGACCCACTGTTCGTTCTCACAAAAATGATCGAGGCCCATGCCTCGGATGCTGAAATCATTACGATCTACACGGGGGAATCACTCACCTCCGAGGAAGTTTCAGCAGCGACACAATCACTCGAAACCAAGTTCGAAAACGTCGAATTCGAAGTCGTCTACGGCGGACAACCGCACTACGAGTATCTGGTTGCAGTAGAGTAGCCTGATCGCTAGAGGCAATTCAGAAGTAGTTCATCGCATACCTCAGCGACACCCCTGTTACATGATCTTCATGTAGGTCACTTCTCAATCTTCGGAGCACACAAATGAGCATCGCCGTCGTAACCGACAGTACGTCTGATCTTCCGGTAGACATTGCAAAAAAACACGGTATCTCTGTTATACCGCTCAACGTTCACATCGAAGACGAAACCTACCTCGATGGAGTAACCATTTCGGCAGATGACATGTATCGACGACTGCCCGACCAGAAAGTCATACCGACTACTTCAGCCCCGTCGGTTGGCACATTTCTTGAAGTCTACGAGAAACTCGCCGAAACCCACGACGAAATCATTTCGATCCACATCAGCTCTAAATTGAGCCTCACTTTCAACGCCGCAGCCAATGCTGCCAAAGAGATGACAGAAAAGGGAACTCGAGTAGAAGTAGTCGATACGCTGCAAGCTTCGATGGCGCTGGGCTGGACTACGGTTCAAGTTGCCGAGTTAATCGCATCGGGCGGTTCGATCGAAGAATCTGTGGCACTGGCGAATAGCTCCAGCGAGCGAGCATCGTTCGTCGGCATGGTCGACACGCTCAAATATCTAGTCCGAGGCGGCAGAATCGGCAAAGCGCAGGGGTTCGTAGGAACTCTGCTAAAGATTCGCCCAATACTCACGTTAATCGACGGTGAAGCACATCCTGCCGGCAGAGCACGTAACCGTACAAAGGGAATCGTCCGGCTTGTAGATATCGTTGCCGAAGCTGCTCCACTCGACAAACTAGCGATTTTGTACACAACCGATAGAGCCGATGCTGAAGCGATTGCAATTGAAGTCGCCAAATACAGCCCCGACGGAACCCCGATCGTGGCACAGCTCGGCCCCGTTGTCGGCAATTACCTTGGACCTGGCACGCTTGGCCTGGGTCTGGTGAGATCTGAACCCGATAACACCTCTGAGCCTAGTTCTAAGCAATGAACGTAGGCGGACGCGAAGCGGCTCGACGATCACGCGGCTCATCACCAAATCAAACTGCCGACAGAGCGATCAACGCGCTTCGGAACGTTTTAGAACTCGAACGGAAGCTCGAATTCACCGATCGTGCCGTCATGGGTGGGCTCGACAAGTTCATCGAGCAATATGCCAAAACACTGACTTGGATTCGAGATATCGAGCCGTTGGGCGGCACGAACTACGCTGCGCTTCAGCCTGGTCAACGCCATCGATGGGCTTCTGACGTTATGGGCAGACTTCGAGCGGAATCAACTACTCCTGCTCCCGCTTCCGCTCCTGCCTCCGAACCTACACAGGCTAAAAAACCCGTTAGAAAATCTTCGCCTCGAACCAAGTACACGCTCGATACGCCGATTGAAGATCTAAAGTTCATCCACAAGGCAACTCGACCAAAACTCGCTCGCCTCGACGTAACCAACCTGCGCGACATGATTCGCCTGTACCCAAACCGACACGTCGACTACTCACAAGTTACGAAAATCGATGAAGTGCTGTTCGGTGAACAGATGACCGTCGCCGGTCGTGTGGTCCGATCGGAAAGAGCGAAAATCGGACCGCCACCCGGCGCTGCCAAAATCCTTATCAATGACGGCACAGGACTCCTTGAAGCAACGTTCTTCAGGCAGGCGTACCTCGCAAATCGTTTCAAACGCGGCGATCTAGTCGCTTTCTCTGGAGAGATTCGAGAATTCAACGGCCGTGCCCAGATGCAAAATCCGGAATACGACCAGCTACCGGCTAGCTTGGCATCAGGCTCCAGTGGCGACGATATACAGATGACTCACGCCGGAAATTTACTGCCGATTTACCCATCGACCGACGGACTCGTCCAGCGATCAATCCGAACCGCCACGCGCAAATCTCTCGACAACGGATTGCCGCTACTCGACGAGTATCTCGATGACGACCTCAAGCAGCGTCATACGTTCGCCGATCTCAATCAAGCGATTGAATCGATGCACTATCCCGAATCCGCCGATCAGCAGTTCCAGGCACGCCGACGTCTCGCCTTCGATGAACTGTTCATGTATCAACTCGCCGCCCTCAAGAAAAAATCAGAATGGCAGCACCGTCGAAACGGAATAGTGATCGTTAAAGAACGAAGCAAGCCTGTAGTAGAAACGTTCCTAAAATCGCTCGAATTTGAACTAACGACTGACCAGCAAAGTTCACTCGACGGTTTCATTAAAGATATGTCGACCGGCGTGCCGATGGGGCGACTACTTCAAGGTGAAGTCGGTAGCGGCAAAACAGTTGTAGCCCTTTCCGCATTGTTGGCTGTGAACACTTCAGGGCATCAGGGAGCGTTGATGGCGCCGACAGAAGTTCTCGCCGAGCAACATTTCCTGAGCATCGCCAATCAACTGAAAGCCGAACCTCTTCCCGGCGAACCAAAAGACGCAGTTCGACATGCCAGCCTCCCCGGAAGCGGAAATCGCCGAATCACGATGGTTCTGCTTATAGGGAGCCTTCAAGGATCTATCAAAAAACGAATTCAGCAGATGATCGCCGATGGCGAAGCCGATCTCATCATCGGAACCCACGCGCTACTACAAGAACAAGTTGCAATTCCGAATCTTGGACTTGCGGTTGTTGATGAACAGCATCGCTTCGGTGTCGAACAACGAGGTGCGCTCACGCAACGTGACCCTCGCCCTCATCTCATAGCAATGTCGGCAACGCCGATCCCTCGAACGCTTTCGCTAACCGTTTACGGCGATCTCGATATAACAACGCTCAAGGTCCTCCCAAAGGGTCGAAAGCCGATCACGACCTCAACCGCCAATAGCAACGTCACAGAAAATGCTGCTTACGAACTAATTCGAAACCAAGTTGCTGAAGGTCATCAGGCGTTCGTCGTATGTCCGCTAATCGAACCATCAGAAGCTATCGAAGCAGCATCAGCCCTTGAAGAATTTGACCGACTTTCAAACGGAGAATTCAAAGATCTCCGAGTTGGCTTGCTCCACGGCAGAATGAAGCTACCCGAAAAACAAGAAGTCATGGATCGTGTGCGCAAGAAGGAAATCGACGTACTGATCGCAACTCCTGTGATCGAAGTCGGTGTCGACATTCCTAACGCCACTGTCATGATGATCATGAGCGCCAACCGCTTCGGACTCGCACAGCTTCACCAACTTCGAGGTCGCGTAGGTCGAGGCGAAGCCGAAAGCTACTGCATCTTGAAATCGGCTTCCAAGGGCGGCACAACCAATGAACGAATCGAAGCACTGTTGAACTACAACGATGGATTCAAATTGGCTGAAGAAGATCTTCGTATCCGAGGTCCCGGCGACTACATGGGCACCCGACAAAGCGGTTGGGACGAATTGAAAGTTGCTACTATCGACGACGTAGATTTGCTGCAAATTGCTCGTCGGGAAGCATCAGACTTAATGGCTGATGGCACACTCGATTCGTTGAACGCCAATCAACCATTGGCAAAAGAACTCCAACGAGTCACTTCTGCCCACATCACTGAATTTTCGTAAATCACAAAGCAATCAGGACTCAACTGAACTCGGTCCTGTAGAAATGCAAACTAGCCCGTTGAAAAAATCGTCAAAAATACTCGTAACCGGAATGAGCGGTCTGATCGGCGGATTAGCCGGTAGAAAATTCGCCGAAGACAACAACGTCACTGCACTTGGTAGAACCAATGTCGAAGGCTTTCCAACAACAGTCGTAGATATCGGCGATGGCATCGAGGACATTCTCCCGGCACTCGATGGAGTTGAAACTGTGATCCACATGGCTGGCTCACGGGGCGACGTACCTGCAGAAACTCACATCAAGGCGAACGTTACTGGCGTATACAACCTGTTCGAAGCGTGCCGAATCGCCGGTGTAAAACGAATCGTCGCCGCCAGCACTGGTGCAGTTATCGCCGGATACGAAAAAGACGATCCATATAAATCGCTTGTTCACGATCCAGATTTCGAAATGCCTACTCCTCGACCGATGATCACGGTCGACACACAGATTCGCCCTCAAAACATGTACTCCGTCTCCAAAATGTTCACCGAGAACTTAGGTCGGATGTATTCCGAACAGCACGATATGTCGATAATCTGTATCCGTATCGGCAAAGTCGAAATCGATAACGTCCCCTTGAATGCCCGCAACGCTTCGGTGTGGTGCAGTCACCGAGATATCCTTCAGATGATAGACAAAGCCGTTTATGCGCCTGGCGATCTGAAATACGCAGTAGTGTTCGCATGCTCCGATAATCCAACTCTATATCGAGATATTGAACACGCAAAAACAGTGCTTGGATTCGTGCCACAAGATAGCGCCGCCAATCACGGGTTCTAGGAGAATTTAGCTAAATGGGCAGAAGCCTAAGCGGTCCTGAACATCTTAGAGATATGCACACACCCGACCGTGTGAAGCAACGTCTCGAAGAAGGCGCTCCCCAGAGCTATCTCAAGGACATGGTCTACGGCGGAATCGACGGCACGATCACAACGTTCGCAGTCGTTTCCGGCGTTGTAGGAGCCGATCTCGCCCCCGGAATTGTTGTAATTCTCGGTTTGGCTAATCTCATTGCCGACGGCTTCTCGATGGCAGTAAGCAACTTCTTAGGAACAAAAGCAGAACAACAATTTCTGCACATGATCCGCAGGGACGAAGAGAACGAAATCCAACTCATTCCTGAAGGTGAACGAGAAGAAATCAGGCAGATATACGCTGCCAAAGGCTTCGAGGGCGAACTTCTTGAACAGGTCGTCGAGGTAATCACATCTGACGAAAAAGTATGGGTCGACACCATGCTTCTTGAGGAACACAACCTGCTACTCGACGGACCAGAACCGACCAAGGCCGCATTGTGGACATTCGTTGCGTTCCTAATAGCCGGAATCGTCCCGGTAGCACCATTCATTCTCAACTTAGTAATAGATGGTGGAATTCCGAGTCCGTTCCTCTGGAGCTCGATCGCCACTGCAGCAACGTTCTTCGCAATCGGCATCTACAAGGCACGAGTAGTTGGCGGCAATACCATCAAAGCCGGAATCGAAACTGTGACAGTCGGTGGAATGGCAGCGGTCCTCGCCTACGGAGTCGGTTGGCTCCTACGAGGTGTTGCCGACGGACTTTAGAAAGCTGGCTACGAATTTGACTCAGTCGAGTTTGCGACATAGCCTTCCATATAATTGAATACAGCGTCCCCGGTGTCTGACGATCAACACTTTTGAGTTGTGAATCGGGTGAAAAGGGAAAGCGGTGTGAATCCGCTGCGGTAGCGCCACTGTTACCGGTTTTGTTGCGAAACGATCCACTGGTTTACTTACGACTGGGAAGGATCGCAACTTAGGCAAGCTACCTTGTCGAACCGGAAGCCAGGAGACCTGCCAGGGACCATTTGGGCACGATTACTCCTCGCGAAACAGGGGTGGCTCAGTACGAGTTTTTTCCAACTGGAAAACTCCCGATTGGCTTCCCGCTTCGTTTACGAGCGGGATTTTTTGTGCCTTTTACCGCACTACTAATACAAAAGAGCCACACTCCAAATGCCCATCAACCCATCCGGCACCCCGCCCACCGAATTCACGCCTCCGCCGAACCTGAAGCGAGTTCGAAAAGGGCTAGTCGTTATCAACACTGGCAACGGAAAAGGCAAGACGACCGCCGGATTCGGAATGATGCTCCGAGCATGGGGTCGAGGCATGAACTCGATGGCGGTTCAGTTCATCAAAAGCGAGAAATCAAAGTACGGCGAGCAGATGGCAGCCGAAAAAATCGGCATCGAAATGATCCCTGCTGGGCGAGGTTTCAGCTGGACATCGAAGGACCTTTCCGAAGATGAGGCATTGGCGCAAAACGGCTGGCGCATCGCTAAAGAAAGAATCGAATCAGGCGAGTACGACGTAATCATGCTCGATGAAATCACCTACCCAATAACTTGGGGATGGATCGACGTCGACGAAGTTCTCGAAGTGATTAAAAACAAGCCCGAAATGCTGAATCTGATCATCACAGGTCGCGACGCACACGAAAAACTCGTCGAAGTGGCCGATCTTGTAACCGAGATGAAAGAGATCAAGCACCCGTACGCAGATCAAGGAATTCCGGCCCAAAAAGGAGTCGAATTCTAATGAACTCCTCAAATTCGTCACCACTCACGGACGACTTACTAATCATCGATCCAATTAGTGAACCTCACGTCGAAGCTGCACGCGTACGGCAGGCAACGCTAACCAAACCCGCTGGCAGTCTCGGTAGGCTCGAAGATATCGCCTGCCAACTCGCCGGTATCCAGCGTTCCTACAAGCCATCGATAACAAACAAATGGGTCGTTGTAGCCGCCGCCGATCATGGCGTTGTAGACGAAGGCGTTTCGGCATTTCCGCAGTCTGTAACAGCCCAGATGGTCGCCAATTTCCTAAACGGTGGAGCCGCTGTAAGCGCACTTGCTCGACAAGCCGGTGCAAACGTAAAAATCATCGATGCTGGAGTTGCGAATCCAATCCCAGGAATTACAACCAACCTCATCGACGCCAAACTTGCTAACGGCACAAAGAATTTTGCTCAAGGCCCAGCTATGCCTCGGGAACACGCCGTAGAAATCCTCCAAAAAGGCATCCAACTCGCCGAAGAACTTTCGAGCGAAGGTGCTGATCTGATCGCAGTCGGTGAAATGGGAATTGGAAACACGACCGCGGCTTCAGCGATCACTGCTGTAATGCTTGGTAAATCGGCGAAAACCGTCACAGGCCACGGCACTGGCATCGACGAAGTAACCCGACTTAAAAAGGCGTACGTCGTATCCAAAGCAATCTCAACAAACGATCCTAAACCTGAGAATCCGGTCGACGTTCTCGCCAAAATCGGCGGATACGAAATCGGTTTCCTCGCCGGAGTAATTCTCGGAGCAGCGAAGACACAAACACTCGTCGTCCTCGACGGATTCATCTCTACATCCGCCGCCCTCATCGCCGCGGCAATCGCACCAACCTCCACGCAATACATGCTGGCATCCCACAAATCGGTCGAACCGGGCCACATTCTTGCCCTGGTTCATCTGGGACTCAAACCAGCTGTCGATCTCGACATGCGGCTCGGAGAAGCTAGCGGTGCGGTGTTGTCGATTACGATAATCGAAGCTGCTGTTCGAGTGCACAACGAAATGGCGACGTTCGAAGAGGCGCAGGTTTCGGGTAAAGAACTTGATGAATCAACAAGCGAAATGCTCGAAGATGCTCCGAAAGCCGAAGGCACGCCCGATACGAACTCAGAATCGGTAACTCATTGAAACCGTTCGTCGATGTGTTCACGTTGCTAACAATCATCCCGCTGCCGTTCGGAAGCGGGAGCGATTCGCCTCCATCTCGATTCGCCCCTCTGTTCTTCCCGGTAGTCGGACTGCTGATCGGAGCATTCACGGCTCTCGTATATGTCCTCGTGAATCACCGCGCATCCGACGAACTCGCCGCGGCAATCGCGCTCACCGCAACTGTCGTTCTCACCGGCGGACTCCACATCGACGGCCTAGCCGATTTCTTCGATGGCTTGTTCGGTGGAAGAGATAAAGAATCTCGACTACGAATCATGAAACAGTCCGACATCGGAGCCTTCGGAGTTATCGCCGTCTTGATGGTGATACTCATTCAATGGAACGCCATATCGTCAGTATTTCCAACGTACGCTTGGTTGGTGTTCCCAATTGTCGGTGTAGTTTCCAGAACTGCCCCCTTAGTGGTCATGGCCCTAACCTCATACGTCTCATCGAGCGGTCTCGGCCGCAGCTACGCAAATCTTCCAAAACCGGCGATATTCGTAGTGCTGGCACTCGTTTTCGCATCTGCCTTTAGCTTTGACGGACTTTTCGCAATATGGACCGTGATCGCCGGATTTATTGCTGCAGGAATTGTCGGTTTGATCGCAAAACGACGCATCGGCGGAGCCAACGGTGATGTCTATGGAACCAGCATTGAAATCGCATCGGCAACGAGCTTGGTCATAGCCGTGATGTTCTTCGACGACCTCTACATATTGACGTTGTAGTGGGAGCAGCAAAATGGGTCGAGTAATCCTAATTCGCCACTGCGAAACCAAAGCAAACGTTGAAGGCACCGTCCAGAGTCGCCAAAATCTTTCGCTATCGAAACGAGGCGAGCTACAAGCCACTTTGGTTGGCGAATACGTGCGCGAAAACTTTTCAGTGAACCGGATAATTTCCAGCAATCGAAGAAGATGCGTTCAGACCGCGAACGCAATCGGTGAACCCATCGAGAAGACCCCGCTTCTTCGTGAGATCGACTGGGGTGACTGGGAAGGCAAGAAATGGAACGACGTAAAAGCTGAATATCCGGAAGACGTGACAGCTCTTCTAACTGCCGATCCGAACTTTTCAACACCCAACGGCGACTCACTGATGAGTTTCATCGAAAGAATCGACGAGGCGATCGACGAGTTCAGTTTCAGAAGTGCCGATGGCGATATCGCTGTCGTTACGCACGAAGGCACCGTTCGCACGATGATCACAAGATTACTCGGTTGGCCCCCTCAGCACATGGGTAATCTGATCGCATTCCCTGGAAGCGTTTCCGTGATCTCTACCTCGGCGACCACGATAAGACTCGAAACGCTCAACCACTACGAACACCTAGCCCCGACTTACGAGCAGGAAATCCAAAACTAATGGGATATCTCCACTTAATAACCGGCGGAGTGAAGTCGGGCAAAAGCAGCTACGCACTCGGTATTGCGCTCCAAACTACCGGTGAATCGCCAGCAAGATTTATAGCGACTGCCCACCGAGGAATCGGCGACGACTCACTCGAACAGCGAATCGATCGTCACATCTCCGAGCGCCCTTCGCACTGGACGTCGTTTGAGCCACCCACTGATTTAATTGAGTCCATTAAACAACCCGGCGACGAAACGATAATTATTCTCGATTGCGTCACCCTCTGGATAGGCGATCTTGCTTCAGACCCAAACTACGATCATGCGGTGGGAACTTCTAAGCAAGTACTTGAGCTCATTACGGCCTTAAAAACTTCAACACGCCCCACGCTGGTGATCACCAATGAAGTCGGCTCTGGCGTAGCTCCACCAACCGTCATAGGCAATAACTACGCCGACGAACTCGGCACGGCAAACCGTCTCATCGCCGATGCCGCCGATCAGGTCACGCTCTTGGTCGCCGGCCAACCTTTGCGAATCAAGTAACAGCAACTCCGCCACTCGTGATATCGTCGCCCCATTCACGATCAACAATAAATTTCGGGGCGACACATGCCAGCAACTAAAAACATTCTGATAACCGGCATGAGCGGTCTTATCGGCGGTATCGTCGGCAAACATCTCGATTCGCTCGGGCACACGATCACCGCGCTAAATCGGCAGGCAGTCGAAGGGTTCAAAACCACTCAGGCGAGCATCACCGATTTCGATGCCATCCGACCCGCCTTCGACGGTATCGACACGGTCATTCACCTCGCTGCCTACCTTGGACCCGATGATCAGGCTCAGCTCGATATCAATATCGAAGGCACTTACAACGTGTTCAAGGCGGCGGGCGAAGCCGGTGTGAAGCGAGTGATATTCGGTTCTTCGGGCGCAACGCTTATGGCTTCTGAAAACTACGAGCCATATAAGTCGTTCCGAGAGGGTCGAATGGAAGATCTGCCAACTCCTCGCCCCGTGATGATGCACACCGATCCACCGCACCCTGAACGCATGTACGGCGTAGCGAAAATTGCTGGCGAAGCTATGGCACGATTATTCTCCGAGGATCACGGATCTGCAATCGCTGCTCGAATCGGTCGTGTTCGGGCTGAAGACCGCCCTATGGATCAGCGCGAAGTTGCAGTTCACTTCGGTCACAACGACATCAGACAGTTCTTCCAAAAGTGCGTCGATGCGCCCGACTCCCTCAAATGGGACGTCTTCTACGGAGTATCCGACAACTACACGAGGTTCCGCGATCTAACCCACTCAAAAGAAGTACTAGACTACGAACCAACCGACGGCATCCAAAGCTGGCCGCTGTAGAGGAGTAACGATCCATGCCAGAAACATCTTCTGGAAAACCCATCGCTCATGCCTTCGGTGTGTCGCTAGACGTGAACGACCTCGATCTCGAAATCGAATTTTGGGCCGCCGTCCTTGGTGATGATCCAAAAATTCTACGTGGTGCACCGGGCTGGGCCTGATTCGAAATCACACCCGGCTTCTTTATCGATCTCCAACAAGTCCCCGAGGAAAAGACTGCCAAGAACCGCTTCCACTTCGATCTTCAGATTGATGAAGGGGAGCATGGAATCGAAAGACTCGTCAAGCTAGGCGCCAAGAAGCTTCGACACATCGACAAACCCGGCGGAGCCGAGTGGTACATCATGGCCGATCCCGAAGGCAACGAATTCTGCGCCATCACTCGTCGACTCATCCAGAACAATTCATAAAAAAAGCGACTGACGAAATCGCCAGCCGCTTCTAAATATCACTATCGCTCAGCAGAACGATCGCAGCTCTTCAGCCACCCATCACCCAACCTTGCAGAAAAAGTGCCACTGGCACCTAGGACATTACTTGGCCGCCATCGCACTGGATGGTCTGACCTGTGATGTTGCGAGCCTCTTCTGAAGCCAAGAACGTAACCAAAGCACCAATGTCAGACGGCTCCTGTGGTCGACCCATAGGAATAACTTCCTTCAAGGCGCCCATGAACACGTCGTGCTTGTCTTTACCGACAACAGCCTCGTCACCGAGAGCCTCACGCTCAGCCATCCAGTCCTGGTGGAACTGAGTCCAAATTCGACCCGGTGCCACAGCGTTCACATTGATATTTTCGATTGCGAACTCACGAGCCAGCGCCTGCGTGTAAGCAACGACAGCCATCTTGGTGGTTGCGTAGTAGGCGGTCTGGTACTTCGCAGCTTTGGCAGCTACTGAAGAAATGTTGATGATCTTGCCCTCTTTGCGCTCTCGCATCTGAGGAAGAACGGCCTCGGTGACATCCGCAAGCCCCTTCACGTTTACCTGCCACGTGAAATCCCAGTCAACGTCCCGGAATCCAGTTCCGGTTGATCCGGGAGCACCAGCAACACCAGCGTTGTTTACTAGGATGTCGATCTGACCGGCTTCGCTGTTGAACTTTTCAACCGCAGCGGCGATCGTGCCTTTGTCGGTAACGTTCATATTCGCAACGTACGCCTTGCGACCCATCGCCTCGACCTGCTTTGCGGCAGCGGCTGCGTTCTCGTCGCTTAGGTCGCCAATGGCGATGTCAGCACCCTGTCCAGCAAGCTTCAGTACGATGCCAAGACCCAGACCTTGACCACCACCGGTAACCAACGCAACTTTTCCACTCAAATCTGCAAACATGTAGTTATTCCTGCTCTCGAATATGATTCCGTCGTCGTTGGCAGCGATAGTTCGATGTAGAAATCATGCTTACCGGGCGGCGTGTGCTGATAAAAAAAACCAGACACCCAAATCTACCAAGAACTATGGAGTTAGCGGGGTTTGTAAACGTCTTGCCTAGTAATTGGGGCAGATTTGCACCATATTCAACCGAGCCCCGTTAGCCAGGTTCGGTTGATGAGTCCAGCTGAGCAATAAGATCGACACATTGGCGTAGGGCAATAAGAGAATCTGCGCCCTGGCATGCCATGATCATATTGCCGTGGATTACGTAATCTCCGTACTTGGTGATCGTGCAATTCGCCCCTGAACCCGAGTCATTTCCGGCACATAAACGAGCCTCTTTGACTCCTTCTTCCCACATTGCCCGTCCTGAGACCAGCACTGCATCTTCGCCGGTGCGCTCTTCAATGAATTTGATGCCCAACTCTACGGCGTCTTCATGGCTTGCGTAGAACCTAACTTCGTAGTCTTTACGATCGTAAGGATCTCTGCCCCAGAATCCGAAATAAGCAGCGGTAGCACCAGTAAGCCCCTCCACATCGAACGTCTTACTCTTTTTGAACCCCACGTCCGTTAGGTCTTCCAAAGAATAAATCGTGTCAACCGCAGTAATTTTGGAGACTGTCTCGGACTCTGCCGCTTCTCCGCACCCGGAAGTGACGACCACGGCCATCATCAAAAACAGTCCAATCAGAGCAAATCTTACGCTACTAAAATTCAATTCATATCCCTTAGGTTTTCGGTCGATCAATGTGGTGTCACGTTCAATGTGCGAGAGCATATACCTTGAACAGCACTCAAAAAACTGTTGATTCTCGACTCATCAGCCAACATCGAACAATTTCTCGCTATGATCGCCGACAAATAAAACGCCGTTAGCAGTACCATGCTTGCTCAGCGGAAATTTAGATTCGCTTCCAGACACGCAGTAATCAAAAGCCGAGCCAAATGCCAGAACTCGTAACGTCATCAACGGAATTCGAACCAGTAGCGAATTGGGCCAAAATCCCGCACGGGCTATGGATAAAAGAGGCAACTTCAGTTGCCGTCGATGCCGACGACAATGTCTACGTGTTCAACCGAGGCGTTCAGCCAGTTCTCGTGTTCGATCCCGACGGTAACGTAATCAACATGTGGGGCAACGACAACCCGCCCGACAAGGTTCGCATTCTCACCGATCCCTACGGAAACAAGTCGATGTTCTGGGACACTTGGTTCTCCCGCCCCCACGCCATCACTATCGACCACGAAGGCAACGTTTGGCTGGTCGACGACACCGGTCACCAGATCAACAAAATGTCTCCTTCAGGCGAATACCTGATGCAGATCGGCACTGGCGAAGAGGCCGAAGCTCAGAGCGGCGAGATGTTCAATAAGCCGACTGACGTGGCGATTTCTAAGAAGACCGGCGATATTTTCATCTCAGACGGTTACGGAAACTCACGTGTGCACCGACTCGATAAAGACGGTAACCACATTTTGTCGTGGGGCACCTCAGGGACCGACGATGGCGAGTTCAACCTCCCGCACAACTTGGCACTAATCGACGATGAAGAAGTGATCGTCTGTGACCGTGAGAGTCACAGAGTTCAAGTCTTTTCTATCGATGGTGAATACCGCCGACAGTGGATGGCTCACAAGGCTGTAGCTGTCGAAGTAACTGGCACAGGCGATGACGTTCGAATCTACGTTGCGGAGCAGGGTCCAACCAATGGATCGCCGTCACGAGGCAACAAGAACGTCGGAAACCGTGTCGGTGTTTACGACCGGGAAGGCAATCGCCTGACTCGATTCGGAAGCGAAACGTTCGGTGAAGAGCCAGATCAGTTCCTCTGGCCGCACAGCATGGCGGTCGACTCAAAAGGCAACGTATACGTAGCCGAAGTCTCGTTCGTCGAATGGGGTCGGTTCCAAGAGCCTCAACGCGAGTTCGCATCCCTCCGCAAATGGAAACGAAAGTAAGGCTTTAGCTTTTACAGGGTGGCACATCATCTGTCATTGCGAGGAGTTCGACGACGTGGCAATCAGCGTGCGTTAGTCGTAGTCCGCTCCCCCATTTCGTAAAACGTGCTCAGCCGTAAACTTGAACGCCTCTTCTATCGAAAATCGCTCTGTGTAGTTGAAATCACGCCTGAATTTGGAAGTATCGGCTATCCAATCCTTAATCAAATTTGCTCCATCAGGTGAACCATCATCCTCGACCACGACTTCGCCTTGCCAGTCAGCGGCTTCAGCAATCATTTTGAACATCTCTAAATTGCTCGCCGCTTCCGGATATCCGAGATTGTAGATTCGATTTCCATTTCGCCTGTCTCCCGCCAAAATCAGCAACATGTCGGCAATGTTCTTGACGTATCCCCACGTCCATCGAAAATTGGCACTTCGAGGAGTCATTTTTACTTCGGTCAGCGAATCAGCCATCTCTTCAACCAATAGATCAACACGTCGCTGGTAGTCGCGCGGGCCGAACACCGCTGGCAAACGAGCAACGGTTGCATCTAAACCCGATTGTTCGAGTGCTGCAGCTTCTGCAAACAAGTTATCGACATCGACCGTATGGTCTGCGCCCGGCAATATTCTGAGTTCAGCGGTTTCCGCAACCGGCATAGGCTGAGGAGGTCCGGGCTCTGTGTTGTTAATAAGACCGTAAACCCTATAAACATCCATGCTACTCACCAGCACATACCGCTCGATCACCCCTGTCAACGCATCAACAACAGCCTGTGTACGCTGAGTATCAAACTGCGTCGTGTCGATTACAGCGTCAGCACCAAAAGCTTTGATTTCATCGATATTGTCCGCAACATCAATGTTGTCGCCGTGGATATGCAATATCGCAGGCATGTCATCGGGTTCCGTCTCACCGCGGTGATACACCGCAACTTCGTGACCCAGTTCAAGTGCCCTCTCAACGACAGCGCGACCAATGAATTTCGTTCCGTCAAACACCAATAACTTCATAGCGGTAAAACCTCACTTCAGCTTTTACAAAGTGCTTCGATATTTCAATTCGACTGTTCCCCACATCGAGCCCGTTACTTGCAATCGTATGAATATCCGACGCTACCGGATAGATACCGGCATAATCTCTCCAATCCCGCATCCCGCGAGTACAATTCTTTGCCGTTGGGTGTAACAACCCGTCCTACCTATCTACCCACGCAAGCACTCAGGCCAAGCTATTTATGAGCAATGTAACGATTCGAGATATCAAGACAATTCTCACTGAGCCGGACAACATCCGACTCGTTATCGTCAAAATCGAAACTTCTGAGCCAGGCCTATACGGCATCGGCTGTGCAACCTTCACACAGCGACCAACTGCAGTTGCAGCTGCCGTCGATGACTACCTCCGACCGTTCCTTATCGGCCGAAACGTAGCCGATATCGAAGACATTTGGCAGTCGTCATACGTTTCGTCCTACTGGCGCAACGGTCCTGTTCTCAACAACGCACTCTCTGGTATCGACCAGGCGCTTTGGGACATCAAGGGCAAAATGGCGAAAATGCCTGTTTACGACCTCCTCGGTGGTCGAGCACGTGTTGCAGCTCCTGTATACGTTCACACCTCAGGCGATACTCACGAAGAAGTGGGCGACCAGGTTCAGGCGTTCGTCGAACAGGGATTCCACCACGTACGTGTGCAGATGTCGACTCCCGGCTACGCAACCTACGGCAACAAGGGCGCAGCGAAAGGCATCGGTTCAGGTACGAACCGAAACGTACTTGAAGGCCCTATCGCCAACACCGAATGGCTGCGTGATTACGACGAGAACAAGCTCTACGCTCACCCGGGCGGCGTCTACGAACCTAAGCCGTACATGCGATCGGCTCTTGGTCTATTTGAATACATCCGAGAACGTTTCGGATACGGCCTAGAAATTCTTCACGATGTTCACGAACGCATTCCACCAATTCAGGGTGTTTGGTTCGCCAAGGAAGTCGAGAAGTACCAGCTGTTCTTCCTAGAAGACTTGTTTGCCCCTGAAGATCAGGCTTACTTCAAGATGGTTCGAGAGCAGTGCGCTACTCCAATCGCTATGGGTGAGCTTCACAACAACCCGCACGAAGTTGTTCCAATGATTCAGAATCGTCTGATGGACTTCATCCGAATTCACATGTCTCAGATCGGTGGAATCACACCGGCCCGAAAACTTGCTGCAATGGGTGAGCTCTACAACGTTCGAACTGCATGGCACGGCCCTGGCGACACGTCTCCAGTAGGTCACGCTGCAAACATGATGTTGAACTTGAACACCTACAACTTCGGTATTCAGGAAGCCAACATTCCTTCAGAACGAACTCGAGAGATGTTCCCTGGAACTCCAACTCTCAAGGACGGCATGATGTGGTCTAACGGTGAGCCTGGTCTCGGCATCGACATCGATGAAGAGATGGCAGCCAAGTTCCCGTTCAAGGAACGTGAATTTGGTGGAGCATGGGACACCGTTCGACGAGCCGACGGCTCAATGGTCAAGCCTTAAGTGGCTTAGCCACGCTTTCTGCGACGCTGGTCGTTCGTACCTAGTAAGTGACGAGCTTCTGCTGTTCATAAGCAAAATAAAACAGCCCGGATAGAAATCTTCGGGCTGTTTTTCGTTAATCGTAATTTGACCCACTATTCGCTGGATCTACTAAGACTTATCCCGCCTCGGTGCAGAGTGCTGCCCAAAATCAGGGCGACTATTCCAATCGTCATCAGAACTATCAGCCACATATCGGCATCTGCTTGGAAATCTTCGTTCATACCCAACAAAATACTGACCACATCGATCACAACGAGCAGCGACATCTTTAGAAGAACCGTGACACCAAATGGAGTCAAGAAGCTTCCAATAAACGAATTACCCGACCCCGAATTAGCGAACACGAAATTCAACAAGCCTGAACTAAACAGAACCACGGCAATAATTAACGGCCAAACCGAATAAAACCCTTCGACTATCTCAGCCGTGGTCGCGTCGTCGGAGTTAGGAATCACCACATACCTAACTACAAATGGCACACCGATCAGTGCGATTGCCGTAAAAACGTGAACTATCTGCGCTACCACGTGCAACCACTGAATTCTCAGCCAGCTGCTCTCGTAAAATCCGCCACCCGATGCCGTCGTCATATTGCCACTAATTAACCGAATATGTAACCGTTACCGCACCAGAGGCTAACAGTTCACCAACATACGATTCAAATGACTACGTAAATTGCCCCGATCACAGGCAACCTTTACGAATTCAGCTCAAGCCGGATTCGTACAGGTGATCATCATTCGAGCACCAAGAAATTCGACTTTTTACACAGGCGTGATTACTTGCTAACCCACACCTCAATGATTCTTGCGGTCAATCCACACGATTCGTTGAGACCTGTCGCCAAACGAATCATGAGTCGACTATAAATGCAAGGGTCGGATTATTTCTACCTGAGCCGCTGTAAGTAACAACCAGCTGCCGAATCCGACGTACATCTCTTGGACACAGCAATCACATGGCTAATATCGTTCTTCCTCGTGGTCACCACGGCCTTCGCCGCGATCACTGTTGTGATTAACAATGGCAGCAATCGAACTGAGGCAATCTCTGCCTCTAATCAGTCGATCATCGAAACCCTCGAAAGCTCGTTCAAGATCGTCGACATCAGGCAATCAACAGGGCACACTCTGCTCCATGTCGTCATTACAAACGACGGTCGTCGAAACTTCGAAAATTTCGAAGATTGGGAGGTCGTCCTCAGATACGACCAACATGGTGCCGACCCTGAAACGATTCTCGTTCCTCCCTACACCGATACTCTCGTCAATAGCACCTGGACGGATTTCGAATACTGGTTAGATTTCGACGTGAATGATCCAGCGCTAATAGAACCCGGAATTCTTAACGTTCACGAAGAAATGGAAATCCGAATCCAGGTCGAGCCGAAACTTCAGCACAACACCTATCTCGTTGTGACAATCACAAGCCCAGACGGGGTTACTGAATCGGCTACTCTCTACGCCTAATCATGCCTAACTGTCGTTTTCGCCAGACTAATCCCGCCACGATGTAGTGTGCTGACGAATATCAGAACGACCAGACCCAACGGCATCAGCACAAGCAGCCACATATCGGCAACTTCCTAGAAGTTCCTCCGTTTACTCAGGGAAGAATGCTGGTTACGTCGATCACGACAAGTAGCAGCATCTTCAGAGCGTGAGGGTTAGTGTCGAAATTCCACAATAGATTTCACCTAATTGGCCCTGCATGCCAGCCCATATGAACGACCCGCGTTCGAATCTATTGTTCAGGCTCAAATACGGAGACCATACGAACAAGGGTCGGATTAACTTCACCGAAACGCGCCTAACTAAATTCAAAGGCACTGAAATCCGACACACGTCATTTGGGCACAGCCATCACATGGCTAATATCGTTCTTCCTCGTGGTTACCACGGCATTCGCCGCGATCACCGTTGTACTCAACAATGGCGCTAATCGCACCGAAGCAATCGCCGCTGCCGATCAAACTCTCACAGAAGAACTCGAAAGCTCCTTCAAGCTGGTCAGCATTGCAGAAGGAGTCGCTCAAACACGATTGGATCTAGTGCTTACGAATAACGGTAGACGCACCCTCGCAGAATTCGACGACTGGATCGTGACGATTCGATACGACCAGAACGGCGTAGCCGGCGAGACGGTAATCGTCCCAACGTTCGCTAGTGCATTGGCCGACAATACTTGGACCACACACTCGTTTTGGATCGACTACAACGGCGCTACCGCCGAAGCTATCGACCCCGGCATGTTGAACGCACACGAAGAACTCGAAATTCGAATGCAGCTCAACCCAATCATCGAGACTGCGGCTTACGTAGTCGTGACTCTAACGAGCCCGACAGGCATCACCGAATCGATCACGCTAAAAGCCGCCTAGCAACTGGCTACCCTTCGACGATCTCCAGTTCCTTCGTGATGTCGATGCTGGTGTAGATGCTCCGATACACCGGGCATGAATTGGCGTGCAGATCAAACGCCCGTTGAATAGCGTCGGCCTTCTCTTCACGCAGAGCTGAATCTACTTTCAGCGTGTACTTCACGTGAACGCGCTTAATCACAAGCACGCCACTCTCTTTTTCGAGCTCGCCAACACTCTCTGAGTGAAGGAAGCCATCACCAGCCGGAATCCCGCGAGCCTCAAGGGCACCGCCAAATGTTCCAGTCATTCAGCCAGCGGCTGAAGCGATGACATAGTCCAGAGTCGTTGTGTACGGATCAACTACGTTGTTATCGACTCCGTAGTGCTCCGCAACCTCAGAGTGAACTCCGAGCATCACAGGTCCATCGTGAGCCGGGATGAACGCCCGACGAATCGGACCCTTCACTCGTTCGATTCGCACATGCGATCGATAAGCAACCGGGTCGCCTTCAATATTCTCAGCCAACTCTACTTCTCCCGATATCTCCAAAGAACGAACAGCAATGCGTTCGATCAACCAACGTTGTTCTCAAACACAAGCTTAGACCACGTGACGTATACAGCGAACATTACTGCCGAAACGATAACGAAATTCAGCGACGCAAAAGCGAATTTCAGGCCAAGTTTTCGATGAACGTCGATTGGTGTTTTGTAAAAACTACCTTCGCCTTCAAGTAAGAACACGATCAAGGCGGCGTGGATGATCGTGTGCCCCACGACCTCGGTTTTTCCGAATACAAGTGCCGTCGTAAACAGTACGAGCGTGATCGCTATTCCAAGAGGTCGCCCCATAAGGCCGATCACCAACAAAAATCCAAGCACGAGCTCGGATACAGCAACAAATATCAGGAATTGATCGATTGGAATTCCAAGAGCCAGACTTTCGTTCAGCTCAAGGATGTTCGTACCCCACGCTGGGTAAATTATCTTCTCTAACGCCACCCACATCAGCGAGAACCCAAGCCCAACATAAAGCGCTGGGATTCCAAATCCCTTGATCCACTTGCTGGTTGACGAAGAAACCGCCAAATACACAGCTACGCCGATAAACAACACGTAGTCGAGCATATGGAATAGTCCGACGTCGAGGAGGGCGATTACCCACAACACCAAGATGCCGAGTCCGGCTATGGGAGTCAGTCTTGGAAAGATAAGCACAATCGTCAAAGCAAACTGTAGCCAGCCTACCCACGACGCCGATGCAGCGAGTTCAGGTACGAGTATGGCGTCAGACTGCCAGGACAACAGCAGGGTCATGCCTGCACCGACTCGCATTACAAGCGGGCCGTGCTCCTTGCGAGCTTCGAGCCAATCAGTAATACGGTGATATATGCTCGAACTCGAAAGTGCGCCGTCGACGAATACTAGCGATCCGATTCCGATAGCTCCGCCGAGCATCATCCACATAACGAAAGGGGTTAGTGCGTCGCCGGATCCGAGCGGCGAATCCAAGAACGAAAAATCATGGAACCACTTCACGTGAATTAGGGTCATTTGTTGTACCTATCCAGCCCGAATACCTTCAACAAACACTGAGCAATCTCACGATTGCATTGCACTAATTATTCTCTGCTCTAATCACGACCAAGTCACTTGTATCCTGCCGATTGATCGCACTAATTACGTCACTCGTTCAGGTAACTGTCTATGCCGTCTTTAATAGCAATTTCATCGTCACCTTTTGCGCCCAACAACGCGTGCTGGAGAGGAAAGGTGTCACGATATATTCGCGCACGATGCAATAAATCGTCGGCCAATGGATATGCAGACCTGACGTGATCGATCATCTTATCGCCGGGACCGTTCGTCGCGATCACAGCTGCTACATCTACAGCAGGATCGCCAAGTCCAGCACTACCGAAATCAATAACGCCCGCTAAACGTGAGCGATCATCGAAAACAAAATTCCCGAACCCAAAGTCACCGTGACGCAATACGGGCTCATATTGGAATCGACTAATCTTTTCGACTGATTCTTTCAACTTTCGATTCGACCGATTCCAGTCCGAAGAAGTAATTCTCGGCTTCAGGAAATTCCGGACATCTTCCGTGAATCTGACCCACCGTTGAGGCCCATCCTTGTCTCGCAAATTTGAACTGCTAAAGAGAGATGGTGGCGTGGAATGAAGAGTCGTAAGAAACCGGCCGAGATCCTTACCGAGCCGCGAAAGATCGGAAGAACCCAGCTCACTTATCTGATCAGCGTCTAACACCCGGCCGGCAATAAATGGACATGCCATCACGTGCCATTCAAGGCCCGATACTTCGTCAAATATTTCCGGATTCGGGGTGGAAACAGGGAGTCGACCGTGCACAGCTCGTAATACGGCAACCTCTAGCTCCATCGACTTAGCCGCGTCTCGATGAAGCGGGTATCGGAATATCCACTCATCGTTCGCAAGAATGGCGATGTTGTTCTGACCGGCTCCGAGCAGACTCCACTGTTCGATCTGATACCCGGACAACAATAGAGTTTCGACTATAGATTCAGCAGAAACGTTCATCGCCCAGGACCTCTTCGAATCGCCCAACTAAACAAGCATTGCTCATTTGAGCATGGCAGATCGAATTACCAGGCACCTTCACCCTTAGGAGCCGTCGTTACCCACGGCTGCTTACGTGGTTCGCCGATTCCCTGAAGAAGCGCCGAGATGTACCCGTAGCAGAATGCAAACGCTGTTCCCTGGGGATCTTCACCACTGATAGTAGGAACGTGGTCTGGCATCAACATGTACTTGTATCCGACCTCTTGATAGACCTTGATGATCTCTGAGAAATCGATCGAACCTTCATCTGGAAAGGATTCCATAAAATCAAGCTTGTGACCGCGAATGTTGCGGAAGTGAACGTTGAAAATCTTGTTACGCGAACCGAACCATCGGATCACGTCGGCAATCTCTTTGCCGGGGTCGTCGAGCATCTCAGTAACTGTGCCCTGACAGAAGTTCAGACCGTGATAGTCGCTCTCATGCATCTGTACAAACTTCTTCATGCCGTCGATTGTTCCAAGCACACGAGTCACACCCATGTAGCCGTCTGGCGTGTACGGATCGTGCGGGTGGCAAGCCAAGCGTACTTTGGCCGATTCAGCTGCTGGCACCGCTCGTGATAGGAAGTACTCGATGCGTTCCCAGTTATCTTCGACTCCAACAACGCCGGCAATAGTTGGCGGGTCGTCTTGATTCATCTTCGACCAACGGAAAGTCGAGTTTGAAGATCCGCCTCGACCTTCCTCACGCTCCGAGCGCGGGATGCCGATGATGTTCATGTTGTACTTGACCGCCGGAATTCCGACCTCGCCGCACATTCGTATGATGTTCTGGATCGAATCGATTTCGCGGTCACGTTCAGGGCTCTTGCCAAGCATGATGTTCGGAGACTGCGAACGATCTAGTGGCGTAGACGACAGCGGTATCTGAACCATGTCGAGCTCGATTCCGTACGAATTGACCTTCTCTCGGTGTCGCTTCAGATCGTCGATTGTCCAATCAGCCGGATTCCCTGGAGGATCGGAGCAGACGTTCATGACACCTAGTTGCGCCCACTGCTCAAAATCCGAGTCGTTCCGCGCCGCCACCTGAGTTCCAACGTACATAAATCAAGCCTCCGCCAGTTCCTGCGTTCAAGTGGGCGGAAGGTTAGCAGCAAATTCAGTTAGAAGAAGTGGCTACACGTTCGATTGTCGATTTAATCGCATCCTGATTCTCAATCGCATATTGCTCGATTGATCGAGGCTTATTGCCGGTAATTCGTTCGACGTTATCGGAATGTACCGCCATCGTTCCGACACGAACTTCTTCATAGACATCAGCAATATCTTTGGCACTACCTGAATCATCAGTTTCCAATTCGGTTAGATATGCCTTCGGATCGAGATTTACGTAATTTATCTCTTGGTCGATGGCACTCGAAAAAGCTGCCGCCACCCGTTCCATCGAGATGTTTTCGGATCCTGTGAGCAGAGCATGACCGTCCAGCGCTTCACCGCTTGCGAGCAACGCTGCAGCACACTCGCCGATGTCGTAAGCGTCGATTGCACCTATTTCACCATTATTGGCTGGCGCTTCGAGTGTCACCACACCTGCACTATCAACCTTCAGCAGTGAAATGTAATTTTGCATGAAGTAGTGAGGTCGTAAAAACGAGTATGGGACGCCTATTTTGGAGATCGCAGCTTCGATTTCAGCATGCGCTACCGACCATGCATACGGTCGATCAACTGCATCGCTCGACGACAGCTTCACAACGTGTCCAAGCCCGGTCTCTTTAGCGAGCTTCGCCACACTAATTTCCTGTTCAACTTGCCGATCATTGTCGACCGAAACGATGAAGACGGCTTCACATCCGTTCAGCGCTGTCTCAATCGAATCAGGATCATCTAAGTCGCCCAAAACCAACTCGACACCCATGCCGAGAGTCGCCATCTTGCCACGTTCGATATCACGAACCAACGCCCGCACGCCGACACCACGATTCACGAGTGATTCGGCGACTCGGCTACCCGTTTTGCCGGTCGCACCTGTTACAAGAACTTTCATTTGATATACGGCCCTTTAGAAGCGAGGTGAAGTTTTTCGTATCGCTTCAAGCCAGCCTGAATACAACGAATTACGCTCAGACTCGCTCATTGACGGTTCGTAGATCGTTGAAGCACGCCACATCGACTCGATTTCGGAATCAGATCGCCATAAGTCGACTCCTCTTCCGGCGAGAAAAGCAGCACCGAGGGCAGTAGTTTCAGTAATGCTTGCAACTTCGACAGGGCGGTCGAGGATATCTGCCTGAAACTGCATAACGAACGGGTTATCGCTCTGACCACCGTCGGCGCGAATTGGCTGGCGAGAACGTGCTCGACCAGTCTCCATCACATCGACAACGTCTTTGACTTGGTATGCCGTTGCTTCGAGGGCAGCACGAACGATGTGACTACGATCGCTTCCACGGGTTAATCCGGTTATCGATCCCGTAGCATCGGGCTGCCAATGCGGCGCACCAAGACCAACAAATGCAGGCACAAAGTACACGCCCTCGTTCGAACCAGCCGACATTGCGAGATCGACGGTTTCAGGAGCATTCGATATAACCCCAAGACCATCTCGAAGCCACTGAATGGTCGCTCCGGTTACAAAAACCGACCCCTCAGTTGCGTAGGTCTTTTTAGAACCGATACGGAATCCAAGAGTCGCAACCAACCCGGCATCACTCCCATCGAAACTTGGAATTGGCGGGGTAGTGCCTCTGTTCGCAAGAACGAACGCTCCTGTGCCGTAGGTGCACTTTATTTGGCCAGTCTTGAAACACGCCTGACCATACAAAGCAGCGTGCTGATCGCCCGCCATCGCTGTGATCGGAATTTCAGCTCCGAACACCTTTTTCGAAGTCACGCCAAAGTCATCGGCAGTATTTCTGACATCAGGAAGCATCGCTTCCGGAATGTCGAACAAATCAAGCATCTCGGGATCCCATTGGAGATCGTGCAAGTTCAGCAGCATTGTTCGAGATGCGTTCGTCGCGTCGGTGGCGTGTACTTCACCGTCGGTCAGATGCCAAAGGAGCCACGAATCGACCGTACCAAAGCACAACTCCCCAGCTTCAGCGCGGGCCTGTCCATCGGGAATAGTCGATAAAAGCCACATCAGCTTCGTTGCGCTGAAGTAAGGATCGACCACAAGCCCCGTAATTTGCCTGATGTTTTTGGCGTGATCGGTTTTTGCGATGTCTCGACAGATCTCGGCAGTTCGTCGATCTTGCCATACGATCGCGTTCGCTAATGGTCGGCCGGTTCGACGCTCCCAAACAATCGTTGTCTCTCGCTGATTCGCTATCCCAATTGCAGCGATATCTTCTGGTGCAAGTTGAGCGCGTCCGATGGCTTGCTTCGCGACACTAACGGCAGCCTCGGCGATTTCTATCGGGTCATGCTCAACCCATCCCGGTTGAGGAAAATGCTGAGAAAGCTCGACCTGAGCCGATCCAACTGGTGAGCCTGTGGAGTCGAAAACAATCGCCCGTGTCGACGTTGTTCCCTGATCAATTGCGAGTATGTGTTCTGGCATAGCGTCAGTACTTTACAGATTCACCCGTCACATCGCCGTATTACGTGGCGGCTCATAGACATATGACTAGTGGGTCATTCCACAAGTACCCGTGGTTCACTGTGAAATCACTTGGGGGCTCACTGCCATTGCACGTGGAGGCTCACCCATGCCGAACCCATTGGCTCATGCCGTTATGGGGAATCACGGATGCCCGATGCATTACAAAGTTTCATGATGAAAGACTGGTCAAGACAAAAGGCGTCACACTAGTCGCACTCGCAACACTTCTCGCAGGATTCGTAGCATCATGCTTCCCCCAAAACTACCTTCTGCCGAAGATATTCCGTCTGACGGCCATACGATTACTATCGAATCCGACTAACCGTCTAAAATCCCGTTTAGCTCTGCCATCTCTTCGGTAGTAAGTTCCCACTCAGCAGAAGCAGCGTTCTGGCGAATCTGATCAGGCGTACTTGCTCCGGCAATTACCGATCCAACCGACTGCCGACCGAGTATCCACGCGAACGCCAGTTCAACCATCGTGTGCCCACGCTTCTCAACGAATGCCTCAAGCTGATCGAGAATATCGAAGTTCGCTTCAGATAATCGTTTGTCCTGAGCAGCCGGTGTCAGAGCCAGTCGTGTGTTCTCAGGAACTGCTTCGTTTCGACGGTATTTTCCGGTTAGGAATCCATGTGCAAGCGGGAAGTAAGGCAGCGTGCCAAGTCCGTACTTCTCAGAAACCGGCAGAACCGCCCGTTCAACCCCTCGTTCGAGCATCGAATACTCAGGCTGCGATGAAATAAACGGTGTGTAACCGTTGTGCTTTGCAGTCCACTGCGCATCAGCTATTCGCCATGGAACGAAGTTGGAAAGACCGATGTATCGCACTTTGCCGTCTTTGACAGCGTCGTCGAGAGCACGAAGAGTCTCATCAATCGGCGTATCCGGGTCCTCACGGTGCATCTGATACAGATCGACGTAATCAGTCTGCAAACGCCTTAGTGAGCCTTCCAGCGAGTCCATGATGTGCTTGCGAGAGCCACCCTTGCCATGCGGACCCTCTTCCCAGAGCATGCCGAACTTGGTGGCGATCAACACTTCGTCACGTCGATCAACTAACGACCGACCAATAATCTCTTCCGAGTTGCCGTGCGAGTAGATATTCGCAGTATCGATGAGGTTAATACCTTCATCTATCGCCGCAAAAATAACTTCACGAGCCTCTTTGAACTCCATGCGACCGCCAAAGTTATTGGTTCCAAGACCAATGACGCTGACTTCAAGACCGGAGTTTCCGAGGTGTCGATATTTCATATGCTTTTACTCTTAGGCTCTGAATAAGTGCTTCAGATGAGATCAAATTTGATGAGGGGCAATCGTGAACGTGGGTGATTATAGTGCGCGGAAAGAAAAACGGGGCTACTGCTGTCAGACTATGACGACGGCCAGCAGCACTAAGTCGCGCCAACTGACTACTCAATGACTCTCGAACAACTAGTAATAGGTCTCATCCGAATCGCAGGATCACTTCCCGTGCTCCGCTGGGCGTTCGCGGGCGCATTAATTGCGATCGTGGTCGATTTCTCAGATCTGTTCTGGATGGGGTTTCTCGATCTAGGTGGACTCAAGAACTACCAAACTTTCGATAAGTGGGCCGATGTCGTCTACATGATCACGTTCCTGTGGGTGGCAATCAAGTGGAACGGACCAGATCGAAAGATAGCCATCGGATTGTTCTTATTCAGAATGATCGGATTTACAGCGTTCGAGCTAACGCAAGTACGCCCAGTTCTTCTCGCATTCCCGAACGTGTTCGAATTCTGGTTCGTGTTCGTATCCATCAGAAAGCACTACTGGCCAAACTACGAAATGACCCGCGAACGACTCGTGAAGTGGTTCGTAATCATGCTGGTACTGAAGCTAGGACAAGAATGGGTGCTGCACGGCGGCAAGTACCTCGACAGCTTCACTTTCTTCGAAGCAGTCGAGGCAATCTGGAATTTCCTAACGTTCTGGAACTAGATCTACCAGACCAGAGCATCGCCTTCTCTACGCGGATCTGACGCGGCGAACAATGTTCCGTTCTCCAGATCGACCTGAATTGCGCCTTCGCTTCCGGCTCCACCCCAGTGACCAGTCGATTCGATCGGCTGCCCACGTTCTTTAAGTCCCTCGATAACTTCGTCACCAGCTCGATCTTCGATCTGAAGGGTGTCAGTAGTCGGACGAGGTGCCGCTGATGACATGCTGGCCTGATTATGTGTCCAGCGAGGACCATCGATAGCCTCTGCAACGTTCAAGCCGTAATCGAACACACTTGTCACAATCTGCATGTTCGTCTGAACCTGTGTATCGGCACCCGGTGTACCGCAAACCAGCTCGAGCTTCCCGCCTTCTTCAACAGGCTTCGAGAAAACCATCACAGGGTTCATCGTGTGACGAACTCGTTGACCAGGATTGAGGTAGTCGATGTGATCAGGATCCAAGTGCCAGTAAGTCATCCGGTTGTTCATCAAAATCCCGGTTGACCCGGCGATAACGCATGATCCAAACATGGTTTGAATGCTCTGAAGCTCGCCAACAGAGTTGCCCCAACGATCAACCACGCAGAAGTGCGTCGTATCACTGCCTGCAGAGTGCAATCGACCGCCTCGCCGATGTTTTCTAGCCGTATCAGGCGCCCGATCCATGAATGCCCAGGGATCACCCTCCGCTACGTTTTCGGCAGCTCGTTCAATGTCGATCAACCCTGCACGTTCAGCAAGATATTCTGGGTTGAGCATTCCCTCAATTGGCACATCAACATAGTTGGGGTCTGCCAAATACGCTTCACGATCAGCGAACGCCAGCTTCTTCGCCTCGACCATCAGTTGAATCGATTCAGGAGTCATATATCCGTATTGCTTCGGATCGAACTGCTCAAACATCGCTAGCTCTTGCAGTAAAACGTGACCACTAGAGTTCGGCGGTGCTTCATACACCGTTCGCCCCCTATAGTTCACAGCTACGGGAGCCTGCCATTCGACCTTGTGTCGCTTCAAATCTTCATACGTAAGTAATCCGTCGTGCTCTTCTGAATACCGAGCGATCTCACGAGCAATATCACCTTCATAGAAAGCATCACGTCCTAAATCAGCGATCTGTTTGTAGGTGCGGGCCAAATCGGGATTACGGCGAATTTCACCCGGCTTCAGCCAATTACCGTTAGGAGCAAATACCGGGCCTGAAGTCGATGAACTTCGAAGAACCGGATTTAGTGCCGCCATTCGAGATTGAAAATCAGAAACTGGAACACCATCTTCACAAAGCTCTATTGCTGGTTCTAGGCATTGAGCCAACGTCAATATTCCGTGTCGCTCATGTGCGCTCAGCAATGCATCGACGATTCCCGGCACGGAGGTCCCAAGAATTCCTGTGTAAGGAATACCGTTCGAGTACTTATCGGCAGTTGCAGCCAGTGGAGCTGCCCCGGTTCCATTGGCGACTTCAACGGACTTGCTGGCTGCCATGTGAACCATCACAAAACCATCGCCACCTATCGAAGATCCCTGTGGCTCAGCCGCCCCTAATGCGAACGCAACCGCAATCGCAGCATCGACAGCATTTCCGCCGCGGTGAAGTATTCGCATCCCTGCCTGCGTTGCCAAAGTGTGATTGGCAACTACAGCGCCCTTGCTACCAATCTTTGGCGGACGGTACGCCTCACCAATTAGACCGTGGGGAGAGAGATTGCTGTCCATAAGCTACGAAGCATCCTTACTTACAGCATGATCGTATTTTCCAGATCATTGCCGTTCCAATTCACGAATTCGCCGGCAGTTTAGCAGTAGCTAGCATCCGCACGACCAACTAAGCAGCTGTTTTGATGTTTTGACGAATTCACCCCGTCCTTAAAATCCGTAGGTATACAATCCAAGCGTTCGGGCACTCGGCTATCCCGAACGAGACTTTGAAGGTCAACTTTAGCGAGTGGCCTGTTTGGAGCAAAAAAAGACCCGGTTAGTATGAACCAACCGGGTCAACATGCAGATTCTAGTCACAGATTTCGAACTGCGGATCGTCCAGTCCCATTTACGGCCAGATGAAGCCCGCAGTTGAATGCGCAATCTTCAAACCATCGGCAATCGCAATCAGTTCGTCTTTAGTCGTGCTTTTTACATCACAGGTCGATGCGATGTAGCAATCTCTCGAGTACTTGCCCTGTAGGTCGTACATCAGGTCACAGGCATCGACGATTGCAGCGCTATAGGAGGCATCGGTTATTTCACCAACTCGTTCAGGACCACAAACACCAAATCGGTAATTGCCAACTTCCCATTGCTTAGGGCCAGTTGCCGCCATCATAATTTCGCCCTGTGAAACCAAGAAAGGTGCGATTCCCGCATCGTTGAGATCACCAGGTCCAGGGGCCATATTTGTGGCGAGATCATGCTCGGCCGTAACGGACCCAATACCCTCTTTGGCAGTGTCTAACGTACTCATAATCACTGGCGACAAAATGGCCAGCAGAAGTACTAGAGCAATCAAAATTGTTCGCTTCGACGGCTTCATCAGCGCCCGTTTGATTCGCGCTGACCGAGAGTTGTCTTCGTCGTACACAAGACCCATGAGTTCAATTTCCTTAGGTGCAGCGCCATATAGGCAACTGGATTATCTCGAAAAACGACGAAATAATTATCGTTTATTACAGTGATTTAGCGAACAAATTATACGAGATTACCGAACGGCTACGGCAGTACCTGCTCAAGCTCTTCATATGGAAGAACAAATCCGGCATCCGAGAATTCGGACCAAACTCTACCCATCGCAGTTCGAAGCTCTTCCTTCGCAACTTCAGGAACATTACAGTCCGAAGCCAAGAAGCAACTACCTGAGTACAGTTGCTGAATATCATCGAGCTCGTTGCATGCCGTCATGATTGCTGTTGAATATTTACTCGCAGGCAGTTGAGAGAGATTCTCTCCAAAACACGGCCCGGATCTGAACGAAACAACCTGCCAATCGAGCGGCCCCTCAGCATCGATCATCGTATTGACCTGCTGATTGAGCCACGGCGTGATCTGGCTAGGCACGATAGCTCCAAGTGAAAGCATGCTTGCTTCGTTGAGCGCTTTATTCTTGGCAATCGCTTCAAAGCTACCCTTAGTCGTCGAAATCCAACCCGGAGCGAACGGGCCAAGAATCACCACGGCGGCCACAACCAACATGATGATGATGGTCAGCAGCGAAGGATTACGCAGTTCTCGCCTAAAGCGAGCGCTACGTGACGGATTATTGTCGAACGAAAGATCCATAAATAAATTCAGTCAGTTTTTGGCAAGGTAAATTTTCCAGCCAAAATTCACAATATGATCGCACTTACTCGTATTGTTACCCAAGTAATTCAGCCACACATGCTACGCCCGTACAGACGTTATGTGCAGCCATTTTATCGCGATTCGAATCATCTGAAGCTACTGACCTTGCCCCTGATCGCCAGTCACAGGTTGTACTAAGTTAGCGTCCGAAAACGCCACTTTTAACCGATCCAAGACAATCTGCAGATCAGCTACGGCTTCCTCAGGAATGTTGCATGCAGAAGTTTGTGCACAGTCAAGCGCATATCGAGTTTGAATCTTGTCCAAATTTATACAAGCAGATTCAATTGCATAGGCATATTTACCGTTCGGCAATTGCGTCATGTGCTCAGGCAGGCACGGACCGTGTCTGAACGACATGCTGCGCCATTCACCGGGAACATCTGCCTCTTGCATTTTGTGCGCTTGCCTTCGAAGGAACGGATATATCCAACTTGCAGCAGTAACGTTCACAAAATGACGCTCACGAGCCTGTTGAACATTGCTCCAGTTTTCCTGCGCTACACCTGAAACTTTCGGATAGACAATTGCGATCGGTATAGCGAACATGATCACGGTTATCAGGAATATCGTGCGCATCGGCGGGTTTCGTAAGTGCTTACGAACACGCCCATTAAGGCTATGATCGTCTTCGACAAATACGATCCCGCGGAGACCGGGATGACGAGTTAGAAATTCGTGATCTTGTTCTTGCGAACCAGTTTTAGTTTTTTGAGATTCAGGATCTCCGCTCAAATGTTATTCCTCAACTGAACTCTCAAATCAAGGCGTTTGCCGTTAGTACGGATCAACTCTGAACTCCGAAATCACGTCCTCGTTGAGTTCGAATCCAAGCCCTGGCCTATTAGGAACTTCCATCGTTCCGTCTGCTGCAATCTCAAAGTTCGGCAGAAGCAAGTTTTCGACTAATGGAGTTGAAGGGAACGCTATCGGGAACTCGAAGTAGGGCATGTTCGGTGCCACTGCCGCCAAATGAAGTTCGGCAGCTACGCCAATCACGTGACACCAAGTGTGAGGAATACAGAGTGCGCCAAATTGATACGCATCTTCTGCGATATTCAATATTTCGTGCATGCCACCGGCACGAACTGCGCTTGGCTGAACGACGCCCAATTTTCCACGGCGCAATAAATCGGCGAATTCGTGGCGTGTGCTGAAACCCCAATCGCCAACGGCAATGCGCACGTTAGTCGACTCATACAAACGACGGTAGCCTTCGATATTATCGGCAGGCAGTGGAGCTTCTATGAAGTACGGATTGAACTCCTCTATAGCGTCGATAGTCTGTATCGCCTGGCCAACGTCACGCCAGCGATTTTGCACATCGATCATCAGGTCGCGCTTCGTCCCGATTATCGAACGAACCTTTTCGACAACAGCAACATCAGTCTCGACATCAACGTTTCCGAACTGGCCCGGCCACTCCTCGATCTTTATCGCCTTCAGACCAAGAGACACCGCATAAGTCACTCGTTCTTCAAGCTCCTCCAAGTTAGCGCCGGGTGGGTACACCGTTGCGTACGGAGTCACTCGTTTCAGCGGTTCAACATCGCTCGCTGTAGTGGTGAACGATCGCCATATCAGTTCATGTACAGGTTTTTCGTATGCTTTTCCTGTGATGTCCCACAGCGCTGTTTCGACAGCGCCAATAGCGCCAATTACGACACCTCTGCGCCCGAATACGCCTGTTGAGTTGTACATCTTCTGCCAAAGACGTTGAACTTGAGTCGGGTCTTCCCCGATGAGTAGCGCTTCAAGTCCTTGTGAAGACCGAATAATTGCGTCAATTACTAGGCTTGGTGCCTCGCACTGCCCAATTCCGGTTACGCCTTCATCGGTGTGAACTCGAACCACTGTCAGATCGTATCCGCCTGTACCGGAAGCGTTTTCGCCTGATTCAGAAAACGAAGGATTCCACGACGTTACGTTTCCATCAGCCTTATCTTGCAGGGCGATGGTTTCAATGCTGGTAATTTTCATGATCGGCTACTTGGACTGTGCGAATCTGCGCCAGCTGGAAGGTCGACTTGTTCGACGCCATCTGGAAAATAACCTTGCAGACGCATGTATTCGTCTTTCAAATCAGGGTTAGGCTCCCAGTCTTCGCCATATCTAACGCCCAGCACGCCAGCCTGAAGCATTTCTTTAGTACATCCGAAGCAAGGGCGCCACGTGGAGTACAGAATCGATCCTTCTACCGCTATTCCGAATCGAGCGGCAGAAAGCAGAGCGTTCTGTTCTGCATGTACACAAATACACAGGTCGTACCCGGTGCCAGACGGATAAGTGTCCCTGTTAGAACAACGGCCACACCCGCCCTCATCGCAATTTGGAGTTTTGTGCGGAGTTCCGTTGTATCCAGTCGCAACGATGTGTCCGTCTCTGGCTAGTACCGCCCCAATATGACTGCCAAGACAGTTGGCACGAGCCCGAACGCCGACCGCTATCGACATCATGTATACGTCCATATCCGGTCGATTTGTGCTCGTCTGTGCCAACGTTACGAAGATCCTTTAATTACTTGTCTTTAGAGAGATAAGTGGCCAGCGGCGAGATTGAGCGGCTGATCAGCTGCTATCCTAGCTTGTGATCAGGCACCACGCCCCAATATCCGATTCCTTTTTGGAAATTCGGCAAACAATTCAACCGACTTTTTCACGATATTTCCTCGATGACATCAACTTCGTCTAAATCTGACCACGAATCCGAATCACTCCCTAATTCTCTGGGTCGATTCGGCCCCTACGGCGGCAAGTTCGTTCCTGAAACGCTGATGGCAGCTCTCACCGAGCTAGAAAACGCTTTCGACGAAGCACGCCAAGACGATTCGTTCTGGGCTCAATTAGAAGATCTGCTAACCCACTACGTCGGCCGACCATCGTCGATGTACCACGCCAAGAATATTTCAGAAAAACTTGGCGGAACTCAGATTTACATCAAGCGCGAAGATTTGAACCACACCGGTGCGCACAAGATCAATAACGCCATCGGCCAAGCCCTTCTAGCAAAACGACTCGGTAAGAAGCGAATCATCGCCGAAACCGGAGCCGGAATGCACGGCGTTGCAACTGCAACCGTCTGTGCGCAAATGGGTCTAGAGTGCATCGTATACATGGGTGAAACCGACATCGCTCGACAATCGCCAAACGTTTACCGAATGCGTGAGCTTGGAGCGAAAGTCGAACCAGTCACATCTGGAAGTCGCACACTCAAAGACGCTACCAACGAAGCGATTCGTGATTGGGTTTCTAACGTTGAAAACACCCACTACATCATCGGAAGCGTAGTAGGACCTCACCCATACCCAAAAATTGTTCGTGATTTCCAAGCAGTCATCGGAGCCGAAGCACGCCAGCAGATTCTCGACATGTCCGGCCGATTGCCCGACTACGTTGTGGCGTGTGTCGGTGGCGGATCGAACGCTATGGGTATCTTCTCTGGCTTCCAGAAAGATGAAAGCGTTGGGCTAATAGGCGTTGAAGCATCTGGCGAGGGACTCGACAAGCGTCACGCAGCCACGATGACCAAGGGTCGCCCCGGTGTTCTGCACGGCTCAATGAGCTACCTACTGCAAGATGAGCACGGCCAAGTTACCGAAGCACACAGCATCTCAGCAGGTCTCGACTACCCAGGTGTTGGTCCAGAACACAGCTATTTGAAAGATACCGAGCGAGCTACTTACGTTTCGGCAACCGATGATGACGCACTCGCTGGATTCAGGTTCCTGAGCCGCACCGAGGGAATCATCCCTGCGCTAGAGCCTGCTCACGCCATTGGGTACATGATGAAGTGGGTTCCTACGCTTCCGAAGGACCAGATCGTACTTCTGCTGCTAAGCGGACGAGGCGACAAAGACCTCGATACGGTAGCCAAAGCCTCAGGCGTAGATCTACGTAGCTAACGCTTTAAATACAATACCCCGCTACAACTTCTTCAAGAATCTTAAGATCGCATTTGCGGGGTGATTATTACGCTGCAGACGATGCGTCTGCGTGCTGAGCTCTAGCTAGTTCAGCGTGTTCAAATACGCAACCAGATCGTCCATGTCGTCGCCATTAAGCGCATCGCCGAAGCTCTTCGGCATGAGGTCGCTGAAACCATCGACGATTACTGCAGCCGGATCGGTGATCGACGTTCGGATGTAATCGTCACCCTTGGCGCTAATGCCAGCGAGTCCCGGTCCTACAAGCTTGCTTGAGTCGGTCGCGTGGCAACCGCTACAGCCGAGTCCCTTGAATTTGCTTTCACCACTGGCGATATCGGGGCCTGATACAGCAGGTTCGATGGTGTCTGGAGCTGATGCGTCGACTTCGGGAACCGGTGTGGTCGTGCCAAATGGATTCTCAGTTGCTTCCACGCACGCTACAGATGCCAACAGCGTGAACAATGCCAATACAGAGATAACAACGATGTTTGAACGTTTGAACACGAATTAGGCCCCCGAATTTCAGTAATTAACCAGTCTAAAAAAGACGCACCGACAAAAAGTAGCTGTGATCAACTCCCCACTAGAGGTATGGTAATCGAAAACATCACCAGATCTGCCTATCCTAGACTAATTACGCTTTCAGGCTGACCTCGCGCCAGTTCCCCTTTTGCACCTATCTGTACTTGATTCTTGCTTGCCTAATACTTGATAGATCCTTGCACCGTGCATGCGAAATCAACCCCTAACTAAGTCGGTGCAAGTCCTAAACTGGGTAAAAAGGTTTCACCCCAAAGGATCGCTACTCCTGAGGGGTGTTTTAGTGACGTTGTGACACGAAAAAGTAAGCTTCTGGATAGTGTCACCGACCGAGTGCTTCATTCAACCTCTACGCCTATTTTCACGCTCTACCCTGGCGAAATTCACAATTTCGACGATACCAGCATGGGTCCAGCCCGAGTGATAGTTCCACTCGACGGCTCGACACTTTCTGAATCAGCGGTTCAACCCGCTATAGATATTGCAAAAGCCGCCAAAGCCGAAATTGTATTTACTGAAGTTCTACGACTGCCATTCTTCGGAGTCGGAGTTGCAGGTATCGAATACGGTGCTGGCGACTACGCAGGCGATTTCGGGATAGATAGTCAAAAACAGGAGATATCCGAATATCTCAACGGCTTCGTTGAGGATGCAAAAGCGACAGGGCTAACAGCCTCCGCAAATATCCGAACAGGAAGTCCATCTCAGCAAATTTTCGATGAAGCTGCTGAACACGAAAACAGCATCGTAGTTATGGGGTCTCACGGATCCGGTGGCTTAAAACGATGGGTTGTCGGCAGCGTTGAAGACAAGGTGATTCGATCCGCTCGTCGTCCAGTGCTTGTGATTCCTCCGAAGACAGGTTGACGACAACAACGTGATCGATAGAAAAAACGCTCGACGGCCAAATACGTCGAGCGTTTTTTGTAATCGCCTAAAATCACCGCACATGAAAAGCAGAACGGCGATAACATCTGCCACATTCGCCAACCACGCCAATACTACGAACGTGCTTGGCGAAACAATCGGCGAACAGTACTAACTGGACCAGGGACAACGACCGCAGCATGTCAGCAAATCAAACTCCTATGGCAGGGCCGCTCGAAGGAATAAGAGTTTTGGAGTTCGGCAGTTTCGTTGCCGGCCCATGGGCAGGACAGCTCCTCGCAGATATGGGCGCTGATGTCATTAAGATCGAGCCACCAGCTGGCGATCCGTGGCGACACGCTAGTTCGTTCGCCAAAAATGAAAGCCGCGTGTTCATCCCGCTAAATCGTGGCACTCGAAGTATTTGTCTTGATCTGAAACAAGACGCTGCACGAGACACACTTCGAAAACTCATCGAATCCGCCGACGGTATTATTTCCAACAACCGTCGCGACACCGCACTGAAACTCGGCATCGACTACGACTCTGTTTCGAAAATTAATCCAAAGCTCATTTACGTCGATATCACCGCTTACGGATCAAAGGGGCACATGGCCGATATGCCCGGATTTGATCTGATCGTTCAGGGTTACACAGGCGCAGTTGCGAGCGAAGGCAAGATCACAAAGGGAGGCCAGCCTGAAGTCGTGTGGTCATCCTCATATATCGATTTCTCGACTGGATACGCCGCCGCTAACGGCATCCTTGCTGGAATCGTAGGACGAAGCAAAACCGGAAAAGGCCAACTCGTATCCACAAGCCTTCTCTCGAACGCAATAGCGATGCAAACGCTACGTATTGCCGATGTAGAGGGAATACCTGCCCCCGCTAAAATCTGGCACGAAATTGCTTACCCCGAACTCCTGAAGCAAGGCGCCAGCTACGAAGAGATACAAGACAGCTACCAGATGGCAGTTCGCCCAACGATTTACCACTGTTACTACAGAGCGTACAAAACGCTTGATGGTGGTCTAACTCTAGGAACACTGGCCGTACACGCCCGTGCGCGGCTGCTGAGCGTATTTGGACTGGAAGATCCGAGGGTTACCGATCCCAGTTACGACGACACGACCAGTGAAGCCCAGAGACTCGGTGAAAAGCTAGTTGCCAAGTTCGAAGAAATCTTCGCAAGCAAAACTACCGACCACTGGTTCAAAGAGCTCCGATCGCACGATATTCCATGCGAACCGATCAGGTTCATCGAAGAAATGGTTGATGATGAACAAGTTCTAGCAAACGACTACGTTGTTGAGCTAGACCACCACACGGGTCATAAGATCAAAACTTCAGGGCCAATACTCCAGTTCGGAGCAGGTATGCCTGAACTCAAGTCTTCGCCGTCACTCGGACAGCACACCGACGAAATTCTTGACGATATTGGACTTTCGTCAGAAGAAATTTTCGAGCTACGTAGTTCGGGCTCGGTCAGCTAATACACCGGTCTACTTACTTCGACGAACAGTGCTGATTTCTTCGAACGGCGGCAGAAATGGTTTGCCCTTTACACCGGCATCGTAAACAGGTCGTTCGGGTTTCTTCTGGTTCATTGAACGACTCGGACCACCCGGTCTGAATTCGTCCAGCACAGTCACGGTCACACTACCCAGACGAATACCGTCTTCTCGGTGCTTGGCAAGATTATCCAGTGCAACATCTGACAGCCCAGAATCAGGCCGGGAATCTTCAGGAAACTTTCGTAAGCAATCTCGTTCAGCGACGAGCGCTGGTCGAGGTGTTGCAGTGTTGCACGTATGCGACCACGGACACATATATGCGATGCACAACGTGGTTTCGCCAACAGACGGAGCACCAGCAGTCGAAAGACCAATACGTGCAAGAGCGTCGCGCTGAATCCGACGCAGTTTGCGTCGTCTTCGATCTATCCAGCTTTTCGGAAGTCCAGCCATCTAAAAAATCAGCCTATGCGGTCGCCTGAGCAAGTGAATCAAGTAGCAATCGTGACACATCCCGGTATTGAACGTGGAAAACCGGGTCGTAATGCCGTCTCACCGTTCAAACAATCTACACGCCAATATGCCTCAGTTCCATGCAGATAAAACGGAAAACATACTGATGTCGCTAGCGGTTGGACTATCTGGTGAATACGTCGCTACACTTCAACAATCGAATCTACCTGTGCCGAGCAATCTGCACATCAAATAGCAGGAATCTCCCACTTGCCAACTCCAGCCGTTATCAGCGTTCCACGGTCATCTCTCGAAGAAATATTCGCACACGCTCGCGAATCGTTCCCGAACGAATGCTGCGGTTGGATTACAGGCGAAAAAGATTCGAGTGAAGCTGGCGGTGTTCGACGAGCGATCAACGCATATGAGCCTGAGACACACCCTACTGCCAAAGACCGTTCAGCCCAAACAGCGTTCGTAATTGCAGATCAGGACTTACTTGATCTAAACCAAACGCTCGATGACGATATCCGCCCAAGAATCATCTATCACTCGCACCCAAACGGCAGAGCGTACTTCTCAGAAACCGACAAGGCGAACGCTTCCGATCCGTGGGGCGATGGACCGGCATACCCGGTGCAACAAATCGTTGTAGGTATCGATGGGGACCGCGTTGTTGAGGCTCGCCAGTTCGCATGGGACGACCAAGCAGAAGACTTCGTAGAAATCGCTTTATTCGATGGTAAAGACGTTTAGCGTTCGGTAATCGAGCCGCCGTTTACGTTGACCGACTGACCAGTAATGTAACCGGCTCGCGGGCTACATAGAAACCCGATTAATTCGCCGACTTCTTCATCGGTTCCAGCCCGTCTCAACGGCACTTCTGCGATTCGTGCATCCCACTTATCGGTGCGCCCAAGAGGGTCGAGCCGAGAAGTTTCAGTAAGTCCTGGGCACACACTGTTCACCGTAATAGCGTGCTCGCCAATTTCCTTCGACAGTGCCTGCGTAAATCCATCGACAGCAAAGTTGGCAGCGTTATAGGCGCTCGTGTTCGCTCGGCCACTCTTGCCCATCGTTGAGGATAGATTAACGATTCGACCGCCCTCGCCCTGTTTGATCATCTGAGCCGCGGCAGCTCGGCAGGCGTAGAACGTTCCCATCACCTTCACATCGATCACAGTTTTGAAAACATCTGCCTTCAGATCGAGTACCGATACACGATCATTTCCATACGGAGCAGCGGCATTGTTCACGATGATGTCGAGTCGTCCAAACTCAGCGACAGTCGCATCGACCATCTTCTGAACATCGTCTTCATCAGCAATGTTCGAAACGAGAGGCAATGCCTTTACGCCGTATGACTCTATTTGCTCAGCGGTCGAGTGAATATCTCGCCAGCCAGCATCTTTCTCATCCTGAGGGAAGGTACTGGGATCTCGCCCCGTGCCTGTGACGACTACGTTAGCGCCCATTCGAGCAAGCACTACTGCCGTACCGCGACCGATGCCACGCATACGCCCGGCTCCGGTAACTATTGCTACTTTGCCTTTGAGTTCGGACCCGGCGTTGTCGGTCATCTGAAGTGCCCTTCGTAATCGTGTTCGCAAGAATTTCGCACATTCTGCACGAACATTCAGGATGATGCGCACGATATCAGTGCGCAAGCACAGAACCTAGGGATTTAAACCGGAATTAACTCTGTGAAGAATCCGGAGTTACCGGTCAGATCGGTCGATCAATGTAGCTTCGAGCGTGACCAAGAACTGAGAATCTCTCACAACGACAATTTTCACGGTGCTACCGCTCGGATGCTCACGGAGAAATTCGGTCAAGTCCTGCCCACGAGTGATTTCGGTTTCATCGAGCTGAACTATGATGTCGTCAAGTTCGAACCCTGCTTCAGATGCCGGTGAACCTGGCTCAATGACTGTTACGCCAAACCCCTCACCAACTGGCAGGCGCAAGGCACGAGCCAATGCACGTGTTACATCTACACCACCTACGCCGAGGAATCCCGGAGGTGGTACTGGGCCCTGCGCTATCAAGCTGTAAGCGGCGGCTTTAGCGGCGTTGATATTGATTGCGAAACCAATTCGATCACCGATATTGATCTTCGCAGTGTTGATACCGACAACTTCACCAAACATATTTACGAGAGGACCGCCCGAATTGCCTTCGTTAATCGCTGCATCGGTTTGAACTAATCCGGTTAGATCGCCACCAGCCTCACCGACAATAGTTCGATTGAGCGCGCTCACAACGCCTTTGCTCACTGTTGGGCCTCCACGCAATCCAAGCGCATGACCAATCGCTACTACATCCTCGCCAATGCGCAGAGCGTCAGAATCGCCAAATACGGCTGGCTTGAGTCCTGATTGACCTTCCACACGAACAATTGCGAGATCAAGTTGCGGATCTCTTCGGAACAACTCGGCCTCTGCAATAGATCCATCTTCAAAAGCGACAGTGATGGTGATTGCATCTTTCACGACGTGCCAGTTCGTAAGAATTAATCCTTCTTCATCGAGGATTACACCTGTTCCAACGCCTTGCCCACGATTCAAATTTACGGCGATCTGTACCACCGACGGTGTCAGAATCTCCACAAGCTCCGGAGTATTCAGCGGAAGCGTGTCTGAAGTGCGCGCTACCGGTGTTGGAGTAACAACTGCGGTGGCGTCAGGATCAGAAGCAGAATTATCTGAATTCGCGGAGTTTTCGTCAGCGACAGATGTTGAGCACGAAACGACGGCAATCATCAAAGTAATTGCTACGAACGTAATTTTCAGCAAGTTTGAAAGACGTGGAAGTGTCAAAGTGGTGGTAGTGTCTGCATCGAATAGACCGAATTCCGTATTGCCAGCGTATCAAGCAACAACTCATATCGCTGGCGGATATTGGATGACGCAAAGACAAGAAACGTTGCGTTGAATTGGCTGGATCCTTTCAAAACGGGATTAACGAGCGCTAATCTGAACCTAATACGACTAATAAGAGCCCGAGCCAGTTCCGATCCGTGGATGATCGTCGGCTTAATGGTCGGTGCGTTATTCGCAACAGCTACCGCGGCTGGCATTCCTCAGTACACCCGCTCGCTTGAGATCGTATCTATGCGTGCGGCGGTCGAAGAAATTGGTGATATAAACACCAATGTTCACATCAACACTTCGTGGGTCCCGCTAGCGAACGAAGATCATCTTCTTGCTGACGCCGCTATTTTTAGTGCAACAGAAACACATCTGGGTACGCTCGTAACCGATACAACTCGACTAACAAAGAGCCGAGAGCACTGGTGGGGCTGGCTAAACGAACCAATGCGACGTGATAGCGACGCCTCTCTCAGTTCATTCCAGTACATAGAAAATTTTACTGAACACGTCACATTCATCGAAGGCGAAGCTCCAACCGACGCAACCACAATTGTTGAAGGCGAAACGACAATTGAAGTAGCGGTGATCCACGATCGAGCAAAACTGCTACAGATATCTATCGGCGATGTAATCAATTCTCAGCCGATCGCCCGTGGAGCCGGACTTGTTCGCGCCGTAGTAACTGGAACCTTCGAGCAAAACGACCCTAAAGAAACATTCTGGATGCAGCTTGGCGAAGCCTATCTCGCCCTGGCCATCGTGGGCCGTGAGCAGCCATTGATCATGCTTCCAACAAGCAATTCGATGTTCACCGAAGTGGCAAAAGCCAACGCAGGACTTCCAGCGTCTTACGACTGGTTTATATACACAGATCAAGATTTGCTGGCTGAGAAATCAGTAGCTGAACTTGAAACGGCATTTGTCGGTTTAGCGACTCAGCTAGAAGAAACCGTCGCTCGTCCGTTCGTAATCACCGAGATGATCCCACGAATCGAATCTATGAAGCAGCGAGCACTGTTCGGAAGCATTCCGCTGATGCTCATGGCACTGCTAATCCTCGCGTGTGTCGCCTTCTATCTAACAATGGCAGCAGGTCTACTCGGAAGACGTCGAGTATCTGGGTACATGATGCTCAGAAGCCGTGGCTTCAACATCAAGCAGCAGCTTGGCATTCACATGCTGGAAGCGGCGGTTGTATCGATTCCAGTAGCCATCATCGCTCCACTCGCCTCAGTAGTTGTTATCAGTGCTATCGGCTTCCTACCCACATACACATCAATAACAAACGGCAGCAGCATGCCTGTCGAATTATCAGCGACAGGCTGGATATGGTCGTTTGGAGCCGCAATATGCACGATGCTGCTTATAACGGCAGCATCTTCGTTCTGGGACAGCTCCACACTCGCCGCGTCTCGATCATCTGATGCACGCCCCGTCGGTGCGCCGTGGTTTCAGCGTTTTTACATCGATGCATTGCTAGTCGTACTAAGCGGAATCGTTTGGTGGGAAGTCGGTGCCAGAAGCAGCGTAGTTAGCTCAGAACGAGAAGGAGATTTCTCTCCTGATCTCAGCCTGCTTGCAGCCCCCGTACTAATCGTGATGGCAAGCTCGTTGGTTGCCTTACGACTCTTCCCGATGATTACTCGAGTGATTGCCGGTATTGGACTGAGAGGAAATTCAACAGCGCTAGGGCTTGGGCTAGCCAGCGTGGCACGCCGACCTTTTTTCCACGGCTGGCCAATGCTGGCGTTCACGCTGGCGATTAGTACCGGAATTGTTGCGGGATCAGTTGTATCGACCTTAGAACGGTCGACCAATGAACAAGTCTTCTACAGCACCGGATCTGACATTCACGTCACTACTACCGGATCGACAGGTCAAGTAGGACGTGATCAGCTTCAAGAAGTACGTGATCTCGAGACAATCGACGTAGTTACGCCAGCTCTTCGAACCGGATCAACAGTCGGAACCACCTCATCCGGAACACTATTTACGTTATTTGCAATCGACCCCATCGACTTCCAGCAAGTGGCTTGGTTCAGAGACGATTTCTCAAAATCTGAAGTCCCCATAAGCCAACTAGTCGATCGCCTCGCTGTTCGAGTAATGCCAGAGCCAATCCAATTACCTTCTGACGCAACTGAAATATCTATATGGGCGAAAAACGAGCCAGTAACTCCCAACCTCGAACTGTGGATAGTTTTGAAGGATGGGCTAGGCGATACCCACACGATAAACATGGGACTATTTGAGGAAGACTGGTTCCATATATCCGCTCGGTTATCGAAATTTCCAGAACCAATCGAAATCACATCGATCCAGACCTTTATGAAGGTTGGACCAGACAGCGCTCCACCGACCAATTTGCTGGTCGATGATCTAGTAATCACAACTGCAGACGGCACGAAGCACCTTGTTATTGATTTCGACTTGCCTGAGCTTTGGACAGGACTACCTACCGCTGAAGGCGAAGATACCGGATTCACCATTACTGGCGAACCAGAAGGCGTTTCAGGTGTAGTCGAAGGTGATGCAGGGGTCGGGATCGGCAACATCTCGCTAGGCAGAGGATCCAGCCAGGGCATCAGAGGTATTTATCGACGAGCAGTTAACCGGCCTATTCCGATCCTCGCCAGCCAGTTGTTCTTGGATCAATCAGGAGTCGGAATACACCGGCCGTTCATGATTGAAGTTCAAGGTGGGTTAGTGCCTGTCGAAGTAATTGAGGCAATCGAATACTTCCCAACAATCGATCCGCAAAAAGGGCCGTTTGCTGCCGCAGATATCAACGCCATCATGGATTTCATCGAACTACGTGGGCGACACACAGTTACTCCAAACGAGCTGTTCGCAACTCTAGCCCCCTCTGATATTCCAAATAAGGAAATCGCAGAGAGCGTTCGAGACGTTTTCAGGCTCGCTATAATCGACTCCCGCGCTGAGCACATAAACAGCACATTTATCGATCCAATCGCTGTGGCAGGATGGCGAGGAATGAGCATCGTTGCCACGATAGTGTCAGGATTGGTCGTGCTCTTGGCATATGCAATCTTCCTAACGGCGTACTCGCTGCGAACCAAAGGCGACTCTGCCCTAGTTCTAGCTTTGGGCGGAAGTACCCGTGACCATTGGATAAGCACCGTAGCCGAGCTATTTCCAGCGATACTCGTGGGCACGTTAGTTGGAATTGGAACTGGAATAGCAGTCAGTTCATTGATGGTCGGCTCAATGGCTCACACCGGCACTGGCGAGCAATTGTTACCGCCATTCATATTGCAAACCAATTGGATGCTCCCTTTGGTTACAATTTCGGCGATATTTACGATCGTTCTGGCTGGAGTCGCCAATTCCATCCGTTCATTCCGAAGAACTAAAATTGCTCAGATGGCACGAGAGGGATTCTCGGCAACCTCAACATGATCGGTAACTCTTTCCAACTCATCGTCAAGCGAACGTTGTCTCACTGGCGGCTGCTCTCAGCAGTTGTCGTGGGTGTTGTTCTCGCGTCAACGATCATGGCGAGTTCGGTTATCTTCTTCGACGCTCTGCGAGACGTAGCTCTCCAACGCGCACTTTCGACTCACGAGCAGTCAGATATCGACGTACTGGTAGAAGCAGGCCAAGTACCCACTAATCCCGAGACGCATGCAGTAATCGTCGATGCGATGAACGGCACGATCGTCCGTCGGTTCAGCGATTTTCTCGATCAAAGCGAATTCGCGATAAAAACGTGGACATTTTTCTCAGATTTACCTCCAGCGCTGGTACCACCAGATGAATGTCCTTGTAGATCAAACTTCGGCGACAACTCGGGTAATGCTGACGGACTGATCGAATGTGACTGTCGACGAGTCACGTTGATGACGATCCCTGAGGTCGAAGATCGAGTCAATATTGTCAAAGGTTCGCTAGCTCAACCGTCCACGACTGTTGCACCGGACGAGTCACTCCAAATCGAAGGAATCCTCGACGTGCAATCGGCGTCGGCAATGGGCATCAGTGTTGGTGATATTTACCCTGCACGACCACATTGGGAAGATGCCCACGACAGAGTCAATATTCACGTTACGGGGCTATACGAACGTGTCGATCCCGAAAATGATCACTGGCGAATTCAAAACGAGGCGTTCGGATCTCGAACCAACACTCTTCAGTTCGCTCGATTCGTTGTGCCTGAACAGACGATTCTCGAAGGAGTCGGCCCGTACTTTCCGAATATGGGTACCGACTACGCATGGTGGCTTGATGTCGACCAAGAACGCATTGCGGCGTCTCAAACCGAATCCATTCGAAATACCATCGATGCGACCGAGCGCGAACTCAAAGCAATTGTCGATGGCTTCTTACTCCGTTCTGACCTACCTCAAGTTCTGAGCGCTTTCGAAACCGACCTGTTCTTCAACAGACTCCCAATGTTCATCGTGTTGATCCTGATTGTTCTCGTTGTTCTCTACTACGTCGTGACTTTGGCGTCACTACTCGTAGATGCGCAACGCAGCGAAGTCGGTCTACTACGAACTCGCGGGGCGACTTCTCGTCAGATTCTCGCTGTCTTTGTAATTGAAGCATCATTCTTAGCTCTAATAGCTGCTATCACTGGCCCGTTCCTTGCGCTGTTCGGAGTTGGATTCATCGGCGTACTACCGACATACAGCGAATTGAACGGCGGAGATCCACTGCCAGTAAGGCTCACAGTCGCTGCATTCCGAATGGCATTATTTGGCGGCCTTCTGGGGCTATTGGCGCTGTTCATTCCAGCGCTCAGGGCTACCCGACTCGGATTACTTGCGAGCCGAGTTTCACGAGCACGTCCTGCCAGATTAGCTCTCGTTCAGCGTTACTATCTCGATCTCGGATTCTTGGGCTTAGTGATGTTCCTTTTCTGGCAACTCACTAAGCAGGGTTCGTTCATAGCGGTAAGCATTTTCGGTGAAACTACGGTCAACCAGTTGATACTCGGAGTTCCAGCGATATTCCTCGTGGCTGCTGGTCTCGTACTGCTCAGAATATTCCCCGTCGGGATGGACTTCACTGGCAGGATTCTTTCGAAACGTCCGTTGTCTGCAATCACACCACCTGCGTTGATTCTCGGCATTTGGCAAATGGCCCGAAATCCGGCGCACCACTCTCGACTCTCCCTGCTGCTGATCCTCACCGCCGCTTTGGGCGTGTTCGCTGCAAGCTTTGGAGCAACACTCCAGCAAAGCGCTATCGACACCGCCTACTATCGAACCGGTGCCGACGTCAAAATCACCGGAGTAAACATCCGCGAAGGCGGATTTTCATTCTCAATAGTGGACCGCTTAACAGAACTTGAAAATGTGGAGGCCGTTTCACCGGTCTACCGTGAAACGGCGAGTATCACTGCAGGTACGAACGCAGAGAGATTCCAGTTCATTGGAGTCAACATCGACACCATTGAAGACGTTGGATGGTTCAGAGAGGACTTTGGTCTTTCTCCTTTCGATCAAAAAGCAGCGATACTCAACGTAGGTGGATCGGCAGGAATCGAATTGCCCGCTGACGGACGTTGGCTCACGGCAAGAATCTTGCCGTTAGTCAGGCAACCTTCCACTTTCTTGGTGGCTCGACTTTCAGATGCGAACGGACAATTCTTCTCAATTCCACTCGGATCGGTAGTCCCATTGGCATCGGACCACTTGCGATTCAACTGCCCAATTCCTGTCGACGGGGTGCCACCAGAGTGGTGCCGTATCGGTTCCAGCATTCAAGCTGCACCGTTCCGAGGAGTTCCTGGGCTTCTACCTAGGTTGCCTATTCGTCTCCACTCCATCGGCGTGATCGACTACGAAAACGGACTTGCGCCAGCTGCGATAGACATCGACGATATCGCAGTTCTCAATAGCACCGGAACTGAGCTAGTCATAATCGAAACATTCGATTCGGTCGACAACTGGCGAACGATGGCACCGACACGCGAAGCGCTTGGCGACAATCTAGGTCCTGCAAGCCTGCCCGACGGTACGCCAATTGAAGGCGTAGCCCGACTACGCTGGACTTCATCTGGACCGCGTGAATATCGAGGACTCGCCCACGGATCTGAACTCGAAGTCGTGCCCGTCATCGCAAGCACAACGTTCGTCGAACGCTACGGCGGAGAAGACGGTAAAGCTCTTAAAATCTCACTCGACGGAGTGCCGGTTAATATTTCCGTTCGTGATGTAATCGATTACTTCCCGACTCTTGCTCTCGATGAAGAGCCGTTCCTTGTCGCCGATTTTGAAGCGATTCACGAACGCCTAAACATCACTCGGACTGTCGGTAACATCCAGCCAACAGAATATTGGATTTCGACAGCTCAAGGTTCAGAGCTGCTCACGGCAGACGAAGGCATTCTTGAATCCGTGATAGCTGGCGACCGAGCAGTCGTAGATATCACGAATCAACTCTCAGCTCTCAGAATACGTCCAGGATCGAGCACTATCGATAGGAGCCAAGAACTCGCAGGGGTGGCGTTCGATCCTCTAGTATCCGCAGGTTGGCGCGCACTGCTCGGAATAGCATTCTTCACCGTGCTTGTTGTCAGTGCTATCGGATTCCTAGTACACGCCAAAGTATCTTTCGACGGGCGCCGTACAGAGCTGGCTCTTTTACGAACTATCGGACTCTCTATGAAACAAATGCTGTTCTTAGTCGTACTAGAACAAGTGATGGTAATCGGGGTCGCGGTCAGCCTCGGAATATTCATGGGAGCCCGAATGGGTTCATCGATAATGCCGTATTTGGCTAGTTCAGGCGAAAACGCCGTAGTCGTTCCACCAATGGCAGTTCAAATAGACTGGTTCGGATTTGGAATCACGTTCGGGCTTTTGGGGGTAGTATTCCTCGTGGTAATTGGGCTTATCCTAATTTCCGTCTATCGAATGTCGATACACCGCATCATGAGAATGGGTGAAAGTTGATAGAAATGATCGTACAAACGTCAAATAAAGGTGACGCTAAGTGACAACACCGAATTCTGCTTACATCGAGTGCAGTGGTCTATTCAAGATCTACAAAGCTGCCGATCTCGAAGTCGTGGCATTGCGCGGGCTAGAACTCGACGTAGTCGCGGGCGAAGTCATCGCCATCGTCGGTGCATCGGGTAGTGGTAAATCCACGCTCCTGAACATCCTCGCCGGATACGACGCTCCTTCTGCAGGAACAATCCGTGTAGGCGACTACGACCTGCTTCAAATGACCAATAAAGAAGTTGTCGAATACCGTCGTCATGAAGTCGGATTCATCTGGCAGGAAACATCACGTAACCTATTTCCATATCTAACGGCTCTCGAAAACGTCGAGCTTCCAATGGTAATTTCCGGGGCTTCAAATTCAGATCGCAGAGAACGTGCTCAAGAGCTGCTTAATGTTGTTGGCCTCGGCGATCGCTCCGGTCACAAATCTGCACAGCTTTCCGGTGGTGAACAACAACGTGTCGCCATCGCAGTAGGGCTATCTAACCAACCACCTCTGCTTCTAGCTGACGAACCGACTGGTGAGCTAGACGACAGAACCGGTGAAGAAGTTCTTGAACTTCTGAACAAGGTGAACCAAGACCTCGGAACGACGATTGTCATCGTTACTCACGATCCCGCAATCGCAACCAGTGTGGGTCGTGCCGTCGCTATCAAGGACGGCAAAACCAGTACAGAAACTACTCGAGAGGTTTCGTTCGAACGAAAACTCGGTGGTGACGCTACTGATACAGAAGAATTCTTGCTGATCGACTCGGCAGGATCAGTACAGATTCCTCGAGACATTCTCGATGAACTGAATATCGGACGCAGAGTCCGAGTAGATATGAAAGATGGAAGGGTGACACTTGAGTCAGGCGACTGAACAAACTGCAGCCCGAGAATCACGCGGTGCCACCACCCCGATTATTCAAGCAATCAAAGCATCTCGTGAATACGAACTAGCGGGTGAAACCGTTCACGCCGTTCGAGAAGTTGATCTCGATATACGACTCGGTGAATTCATCACTCTTGTCGGTCGGTCCGGTTCCGGAAAAACCACGCTTTTGAACATGCTGGCTGGTCTCGACCACCCAACATCAGGCCAAGTGCTGTTCGAAGGCGACGACATGGAGAAATTCAGCGAGAAGCAGTTCATACAGCTGCGCCGACACCGAATTGGTGTGGTGTTTCAGTCGTTTGCGCTACTTCCACTTCTCTCCGCATATGAGAACGTCGAACTTCCAATGCGAATTGCTGGCGTTGGCGCTTCAGAACGATCGAAGCGTACGAACGAAGTACTGGATATTGTCGGATTGGGTCGACGAGCCAAGCATCGCCCGTACGAACTATCTGGTGGTGAACAGCAACGTATTTCTATCGCTCGTGCAGTCGCAATGAAGCCAAGCGTAATCCTTGCTGACGAGCCAACGGGTGAACTCGACTCTGTGAACGCTGCCGAAATTTTCGGACTGTTCCGTCAGATGGTTACCGAAGAAGATATGTCTATCGTGGCGACAACTCACGACCGCACACTTCTCGATATGGCCGATAGGATCTACACCGTTCATAACGGTGAGATTGAACTATCCGAAGTAGGCGATAACGTAGACGCTCACTCTCAGTTCAAACGACCTGACTCCGACGAATAAGTAGACGATCTGCCCGTTGTCCTTACTTCCCGACTCCTGTGGAGAGATCTTCGGTGGTGAGGGGGGGGTACGGCTATGGGCTCGATCTCTACGTAGCCCTGTTCACAATCGCCGATTGCAACGTCGCCCCGGGGCAGACTCCTCGCAATGACAAATCTGCAAGTGGTGGTTTGGCTTAATGATTGTTCCGCTGTCCATAGATCCTGAATCTAGTTCAGGATGACGACGTGAACGTCGCGTCACAACTACCGGCTGCGTCGCCATGCCCTATCTCGTGCCTCTGTAGCGATGTAGAGCGCATCCTCAACAGTTTGGGCAACCAC
>Ga0302134_10000005_pt1 | contig 56805 bp, 49 predicted proteins | sample CB9_SCM_MG_FD_203123 | JGI IMG/M metagenome (GOLD analysis project Ga0302134, IMG submission 203123) | Marine microbial communities from Western Arctic Ocean, Canada - CB9_SCM | ecosystem: Environmental > Aquatic > Marine > Oceanic | place: Canada: Western Arctic Ocean | collected 2017-09-19
TTCACCGACACATGTCGCCATAAGATACGTCGTTCAGTCGCACCAAGGCACCGAGCGGCTGTCACATAATCACGCTCACGCTCACGCAGCACTCCGGCTCGTGCTAAACGCGCCATACCGGAAACGTTAAAAATAGCAATGGAGATTCCGAGTGGTACGATTCCGCCACCCAAAATTGTTAACACTACGATCGCAATCAAAATACCTGGAAAAGCGAGCAGTGTGTCTACACCACGCATGATGAAAATGTCCGTAAGACCGCCTCGCCATCCGGCCGTATAGCCAAGTGCAATACCAAATATCCAACCTGCAATCACGGCGCCGATTCCTACTATTACCGTTCGCCCTAGACCAGATGCATTTCGCGCAAGCAAATCACGGGAGATATGATCCGTTCCCATCGGATGCTCCCAGGAAGGCGTCTGGTTTTTTGTCACATTTTCAATCCAATTAGGGTCAGCACCCCACAGTAGCGGCACCAAAATGGCAAACAAAAATAAAAATATGAGTCCAAATAATGAGATGAATCCCCTCGCTGTTTTACTAACGGCACGTACTTCCCTCAGCAACGAACTGAGAGCCGTAGGTGGTACTTCAGACGCAAAGATAGGATCTACTGTATTAGTTGACATCTTACGCCTCCGCTTTTCCACCGAGGCGAATTCTCGGATCTAGTCCAACATATAACAGGTCAGTTATCAAATTAACTACTAAAAATATAATTACTAGCAGCAAAGTAATGCCCTGCATCATTACGTAATCGCGCTCGCGCACCGCACTTACTAATGCTCGACCTACACCTGGCCAGGTGAACACTTGCTCAATTACGAGAGTGCCGGCTAGTACACCGCCGACCTGCAATCCCATAATCGTGACCACCGGAATGAGACTTGGCTTTAAGGCGTGCCTAATCATGACTGTGCGCTCACGGAGGCCCTTAGCTCGAGCCGTCCGAATATAGTCTTCAGTCAACGTGTCTAAAATAGACTGCCGCGTATACCGCGAAATCTGAGCTGCAACGATACTACCCAACGCTATCGTAGGAAGTGCAAGGTGTTGAAGCGCATCCAAAGGATTCTCGGTAAAAGGCACCCTACCGGACGCCGGCAACAGCTTAAGTGTCACGGCAAAAATCAATAGGTACAAAAGACCAGCAATAAATGAAGGAATACCTATATTAATTCCAGTCCATAACGATGCAATATAGTCCCAAACTCCACCTCTATTCACGGCCGCCAAGACACCGAGTACTACGCCCCAAAGAAATCCATAGGTTAAGGCGAATAAAGCAAGTTCAATAGTTGCGGGGAAAGCACTAAAAATGATATCGGCCGCCGGAATTCCCTTATTCATTGAAATACCGAAGTCGCCCTGTATAGCATTTCCAACCCAGCTGAAATATTGCACGTGGAAGGGATCATTCAATCCCATACGCTCACGAGCCAGTTCATACGCCTCTTGGCTAGTCTGATTTTCTCCACTCGAAGCTAAAAGTGCAGGATCTCCCGGTATAAGTCTCACAACCATAAACACCAAGAAAGAAGCCAATATCATGACCGGTATCATCTGCGTGACTAAACGATGCACGAAATACTGCATAACCGCTGTGGCTCCATTCCTTAGTTTGCTAGCAAAATATATAAATCAATAAAAATTAAATCGATCGTAGTGAAAGACTAATGTCTGTTCAACCCACTGCATAGAATGTATGGCTTATAGCTCTGACGTTCTGTTATATACCTAACAGTCACCAAAATAATTTCGTGAAACTATAATGACGATCACCAGAATGACGGAATGAGGTATTTATGAGTAACGCATTCTCAGACATTCGCGTACTAGATTTATCAGCCAGTTTATCGGGTGCATTCGCAGCTCGATTCTTTGGAGACTTCGGAGCCGAAGTAATACTCGCTGAAAGTGTGGCCGGACACACATTAAGAAATTCCAAAGTACTCCATGCATATGCAAACTGGAATAAAAAATCAATCCAGTTCGACGGGCACGATGAGCTCGACGCTCTGATAAAAAGCAGCGACATCATCATCACCACTGAAATTGATAAAGAAGATGAGCTCTTCGTTCGAGTCAGCGAGAAAAGACTTCGTAAGTCAGTTCACTTATCTATTACCCCACACGGCCTAGATGGCAATCTGGCTGGAGTTCCTGGTAATGGCTTGACGGCTTCAGCACGAACAGGATTCTCACATATTAATGTGTACGAAAATGAACCACCGCTGCAATTGCCGGTCAATCTCACAGGTTTTATTGCCGGGGTGTGTGGCTTTATTACCTCTGCGGCGGTTGCACTACACATGAGAAGTTCTGGTCTTGGTGATCTAGTCGACGTGAGCGAAGTCGAATCTCTTTCTCTTGCTTCTGCACCATGGGCCATCCAGGCTATCTATGAAAATCGAGGGTGGTCGAGAGGCGTACTTGGTGGCAAAGCACGAGGTGTACCCGCGCCTCTCTGGGAGGCCAAGGATGGCCTTATTAATTTTGGGCTAGGTGATTTTAGGAATTGGACCGAATCTATGAGAGTACTCGGTGTGGAGGAATATGCCGACAATCCTGAACTCATTCCAGACATAGGGCGACACGGTAATCCACAATTAGCAGAAGTCGTAGCCGCTGTTGCCCAAACTGTGCCGAGCAAGAATCGTAAAGATTTATTCCTCGCGCTTTGCAAATTGCGCTCAATCACAGGCATGGTTCAGGATATGTCAGACATCGAATCATGTGACCACCTAAATGCACGTGACTATTTCCGTAGCACCAGAATTGGTGACAAATTAGTCAAATTTCCAGGTCCATCCGCGCACCTATACCCCATTAAGTGGGAGCTTCGCTCTGACGCACCTTCGCTTGACCAGGATCGTGAACAAATAGATCTCAAAAGGACTCCTACCGAAATTAAGAATCCAAGTTCTGCATCGTTGTCACCAGATGGACCACTAGCTGGGAAAAGAGTGCTCGCATTCACGCATGCCTGGTCAGGCACATTCGCCACTGAGTTGTTGGGACTTCTTGGCGCCGATGTCGTTCAGATTGAGGCGCCGCACCGAGTGGATGTTTGGAGAAGAGTGAGTAATAAGGTGCCGGAAGGTGTGCAAAATACTGATATCGATCAGCACTTTCTCAATACACAAGGTCTCTATAATTCAGCAAACTTGAATAAGCGCGCCATAACACTAGATATGAGAACGACCGAAGGCCAAGATATATTTTGGCAGCTTGTACCGCATTTTGACATAGTCATGGACAATTTCACGCCACAAATTTTGCCGCGATGGGGAATCACACTGGAGACCCTGGCTGAAAAACGTCCTGGCGTGGTGTTTGCGTCATTATCCGCCTACGGCGCCACCGGACCATACCAAGAATTTCCAGGAAACGGCGGCACAACTGAACCTATGTCTGGCCTGTCCTCGATTCATGGCTATGAAGGTGACCTGGGGATGAATACGGGAGGAATGATCCCAGATCCGATATCCGGATATTTCACAATCGCTTCAGTCATAGCCGCACTTCATGAAGCGAGCAAAACCGGAGAAGCTCAACGCATCGAAGGTTCGATGCTCGAATCTCTCACAGCAATCGTCGGGGATGCACTAGGTGAATATCAGCTCAGTGGTGAGATTCCCAGACCGCATGGCAACAAACACCCCGAAATTGCCCCGCACGGCGTGTACCAAACCAAAGATAGTGAATGGATAGCAATTTCTGCTGATAACGAAACTGCTTGGAATAACTTCTCCAATCTGCTGGGACTTACTGAAGATTCACAATTCACAAGTCAACAACAACGAAAAGAAAATGAATCTCTCCTGAACGAAATCATAAGCAAATGGGCGGAAGGCCACTCAGCACAAGACATGGAAAATCAACTGACTGGAGTGGGCGTGTGTGCGGCACAGGTAGCTGAACCCTACAAGATATATAGCGAACCTGATGCTAATTTCCTGTCAAGGGATTTTTTATCGTATATTAAGCATCCAGAGACAGGAATTAACGTCCTCCCCACGCGTGCCTGGAAGTTTGAAAGCATTGAGTCATCTAAAGTTCGGCCGGCCCCCTGTGTCGGTCAACACAGTAAGGAAGTATTGCAGGAATACTTGAATATCACCGATGAAAAATATCAAAAACTGATTGAGAATGCCGTAACCGGAACAATATACGACTACGAAAGGTACAAAAAAATATGAGTTTCCAGAAAATCCTGATTGCTAACCGTGGTGAAATTGCAATACGCATAATGCGAGCCGCAAATGATCTTGGGATTCAAACAGTAGCTATATATTCCGAAGATGATGCGACATCATTACACCGAACCATTGCTGACGAGAGTTTTGCACTACCTGGTAAAGGTGTTCCCGCATATCTCGATATGGACACAATTATTGATGCTGCAAAAAAAATGAATTGTGATGCTGTCCACCCTGGTTACGGGTTTTTAGCTGAAAATTCGGAGTTTGCAAAAAAATGTGCTGAACAAAATCTCACGTTTATCGGGCCAGACGTTGAACATCTTGAATTATTTGGTAATAAAGGGCGTGCACGAACCGCCGCCACCGCCGCTGGCGTACCAATTCTTAAGGGTATTGATCGATCGGTTTCAGTTGAAGAGGCCAAAGAATTTTTCTCAAGTCTTGGAGCAAATGCAGGAATGATGATTAAGGCTGTTGCTGGTGGCGGTGGGCGAGGGTCACGAGCTGTCACAGACGAACTTGAAATAGAAGAAGCCTTTAAAAGATGTCAGTCAGAGGCAACTAGCGCCTTCGGTAATGGGGAACTCTATGTGGAGGAATTCATTCAACAGGCAAGACATATTGAAGTTCAAATTCTTGGAGATAAAAACGGAAATATAATCAATCTTGGCGAACGTGAGTGCAGTGTTCAACGACGCTATCAAAAAATAGTTGAAATTGCTCCAGCTCCCCACCTTCCTGAACGGCTCCGTGATGACATTATCGAGGCAGCCGAACGTCTCGCTCAGAGTGTCAATTATTCAAATCTCGGTACCTTTGAATTCCTTGTAAACACCAACGCATCCGACGGAGGTGACCCGTTTTCATTTATTGAAGCAAACGCTCGACTACAGGTCGAGCATACTGTGACAGAAGCTGTGACCGGTGTGGATATTGTTCAGACCCAAATTGAGCTAGCTGCCGGAACACTGCTTGTTGATCTCGGATTAGATAACTCTGATATAGGAACACCTCGAGGGTTTGCTATTCAAGCTCGTATAAATATGGAGACACTCGGTGTGGACGGAACAGTGCGACCGTCAGGGGGGACTCTCCGTTCCTACGAAGCACCCAACGGCCCAGGTGTCCGAACCGATGGATTTGGATATGCCGGTTACACAACCAGTCCAATGTTTGACTCGCTGCTCGCAAAAGTAATTACACATTCGTCATCTAACAAATTCGAGACCGCCGTACAGCGATCACTACGTGCGCTTTCTGAATTCCGAATAGAGGGTGTGGCCACAAACATCCCTTTCTTGATGAATGTTCTAACAAGCACTGACTTTATTGACGGATCAGTACATACGCGATGGGTCGACGAAAAAATAGCTGACCTTGCGATGACAGATACCGATAGCCAGCAAAAGCGTTGGATTGAAAGTGCCGAAGTGCCAATCCCCGTGGTTGCAGGCCAACAGGCCAGTCCGCTCACTGGGACGGCTCCAGTCATGGTGGACACCTCAGACCCTTTGGCACTTTTCAGTTACGACCGTCAAGTGAAAGAAGCGGAGAAAGTTGCACCTCCGACGGAAGACGCAGTAGTAAGTCTTGTTGGCCCTGACGGATCGATTGGAATAGGCGCTCCGATTCAGGGAACGATTATTCAAATTTCTGTCGCCGAGGGAGATTCGATACGCACGGGTCAGGAAATGCTAGTTATGGAAGCCATGAAAATGGAGCACGTAATTAAGGCTGATATCAGTGGAATTGTTAAAAAAATTAATGTCGCTCCTGGGGACATAATTGTTGAAGGACATCCGTTAATTTTCGTTGAAGAGGGCGAATTGAGCGAAGCTAGTTACGAAGAGGAAGAGGCTATTGACCTAGATTATATCCGGCCGGACCTGGAAGAAGCCTATGCCAGGCACGCATTCACACTGGACGAGAATAGACCCGAGGCCGTAGCAAAACGGTATGGACGGGGCTATCGAATGCCACGTGAAAATATCGCACAACTGGTTGACGAGGGAACATTCAAAGAATATGGGCCATTAGTAGTCGCACGGCAACACCAACGGTTCAGTAGTGAGGAACTCAGGAAGAATACTCCTGCAGACGGTTTGGTCTCAGGTATCGGTTCGGTGAATGGAAAGCATTTTTCGCCTGAACAGGCTCGGACGATGGTTATATCTTATGACTACACCGTACTGGCTGGAACACAAGGTGGGCGTAACCACTATAAACAAGATCGCATGTTTGAGCTCGCTCAGCGATTTAAAATTCCACTGGTTTTCTTCACAGAAGGTGGCGGAGGACGACCTGGCGATGATCGAATCGGACCCGGAGTGGCATTCGATACTCACACATTCACACAATTTTCTCAGCTCAGTGGCTGGATCCCACTCGTAGGGGTAACTAATGGACGATGCTTCGCGGGTAACACTGCACTCTTGGCATGCTGCGACGTAATTATTGCGACTGAAGGATCTACGGTTGCTATGGGTGGGCCTGCAATGGTGGAAAGTGGAGGCTTAGGTGTGTACACACCAGAAGAGCTCGGTCCGATGTCGTTCCAAGTACCAAATGGAGTAGTTGATATTCTGGTCAAAGATGAAGAAGAAGCAGTGGATGTTGCTAAAAAATATCTGTCGTATTTCCAAGGCCCAATAGATGAATGGGAAGCTCCAGATCAACGACCTCTCCGACATATTGTGCCTGAGAATCGTAAACAACTGTATGACATGCGGGAAGTGATAAACACGATCGCTGATAAAGATTCGGTGCTTGAAATACGAGAAAAGTTCGGTATTGGTATTATCACCGCCTTCATGCGTATTGAAGGTAAGCCAATGGCAGTTATAGCTAATAATCCTCACCACATCGCTGGCGCAATTGACTCGGATGGTGCCGACAAGGGTGCTCGATTTGTTCAACTATGTGACGCCTACGATATTCCAATTTTAAGTTTGATGGATTGTCCAGGAATGATGGTGGGTCCAGATGTTGAATCCACTGCTTTGGTCAGACACTGTGTCCGTATGTTTAATGCTGGCGCAAACCTTACAACGCCAATGTTCCTCACAGTTGTTCGCAAGGCCTACGGACTAGGTGTACAAGCCATGTGTGGTGCTAGCTCTTTTGTAGGGTTCTTTTCAGTAGCATGGCCAACAGCGGAATTTGCAGGCATGGCGATTGAGGGTTCTGTGAAACTCGGCTATCGCAAAGAGCTGGAAGCTATCGAAGACCCAGCCGAGCGACTCGCTGAATACCAGGATCGAGTAGATCGTGCATATGAAAGTGCGAAAGCTGTCAATGCGAGTGCCGGTTACGGTATTGATGATGTGATTGATCCCGCAGACACACGGTCATGGCTTGTCATGGGACTAAATAGCGTACCAACGCCGCCTGAGCGCACGGAAAAGAAATATCCGTTTATTGATACCTGGTAGAGATAGCTCAGCCGCCACTCTATTCAAGGTATTGATAAGCAGGTATCGTAAGGAAATCAACAAACTCCTCGCTTAGGACCAGTTGGTCCAATATCAAGGCCGCCTCATCAAAATGCTGATCTTGGTCGGCGTTAAGACTAGCGAGCTCTTCAGCCCGAAACTCTGAATACAAATCGGCCGTAATAATTCTGCCATCATCGAGTGGCACCGAATGAATAATCCACTGCCATAACTGTGCCCGACTGATCTCGGCTGTTGCCGCATCCTCCATCAAGTTGTTGATCGCAGCAGCACCATTGCCACTTAACCATTGATTTATGTATTGCAGGGCTACCGAAATATTTAGTCGAACTCCTATTTCTGTAGTATTCCCCTCGGTGAGATTAGCTCCGCTCAGCGCTGCAGCATCGGCTAACACATCATCACGCTGCCGATCCTTCTGATTATCGTTCTCGCCCAGTACCTGCTGAAATGAGGCTCGTGCTGTCGGCTCTAAATCAGGGTGCGCAATCCAAGTCCCATCGAATCCATTTTGTGACTCTCGGTCTTTATCTGCCTTCACTGCCGCAAGAGCCACAGCATTCAACTCAGCATCTCTTCTGCTGGGAATAAATGCTGACATTCCACCCATCGCGTGAGCTCCTCGCCGATGGCAAGTCTTCACAAGTAAATCCGTATATGCACTCATAAATGGAACAGTCATCCCTATTTGAGCGCGGTCCGGAAGCGCAAATTCTCGGCGATTTCTAAATCGCTTAATTACGCTAAAAATATAATCCCACCGACCAGCATTCAAGCCCGAGATATGCTCCCTTAACTCAAAAAGAATTTCATCCATCTCGTAGGCAGCCGTAATAGTTTCGATTAATACTGTGGCACGAATTGAACCGCGACTAATACCTAAATTATCCTGACTGAAATTAAATACACTATTCCATAACCTAGCCTCTAAATGCCCTTCTAACTTGGCTAAATAAAAATAGGGACCAGTGTCTCGCCTGAGTCGCTCGTCAGCATTATGAAATAAGTAAAGTCCCGCATCAAAAAGTGACGCCGAACATGGGTTTCCATCCACAAACAGATGCTTCTCCTCTAAGTGCCAGCCACGAGGTCGAACAATAAGTGTGACGTCATTCTTAATCAGCTCATAAGACTTACCGTTGGGTTCTTCCAAAGTCATCTCACCTCGGACCGCATCAGTAAGATTAATCTGAGCTTCAACAACATTTTCCCAGGTAGGTGAAAGCGAATCCTCCAAATCTGCCATAAACGCGTCTGCATTAGAGTTGAGCGCATTGATCATCATTTTTCTGTCACAAGGACCTGTGATTTCAACCCAACGCTTCTCTAAATCTTCAGGGCAATCCGCCACAACCCAGTCGCTCTCCCGAATACCGGCCGTCTCATCCAAAAAATCAGGCAACTCACCTGAATCAAACTTATGCTGACGTACGATACGCGCCTCCAGAAGTTCAAGCCGAGCAGTATTGAATTCGCGTTGTAAAGACGCAATAAATTCCAGAGCATCAACACTTAATATATTCTTCCATCTATCTGGGAAAACACCTCTAATCTCGATCCCTTCGGCTATTTCTTGAATCACCGGACTTGAATTGGACATATAGAACCTCACGCTCTTAAAGGATGGAGAATTTCAACTCGAAAGAGAGTAACAAATTTCACGAATCCTGTCAGTTAGCTAACTCAGTTAATAAATAACTTACCTAGCCCCCACCAAGTGGCAGCACCAAATAAATATCACTGTCAGTATCAACAGTTTCTGTTAAACCTCTCGAATCCAGAATTGATCCATCGATGGCGACCGCAAAATCTGATCTCAAACCCTCCGAGGTAATAATCTGCGCAGTTAGCTCAGGACAAATCGACTCGAGATTCCTAAAGACTTCCCGCAAAGTGGTTCCAGTCACCTCCACAGAGTCACGCATTTCACAAAAAACTTGTAGCGCATTAGGGAGATGAATAATAGGCATAAGCTCCCAAAGATTCTTACGAATCGAGCTCAGCTAACTCTCTGAGAATACTCTGAGGATTTGCCGGAAGACTACTTACACGAATGCCAACAGCGTCATAGATTGCATTTGCAATCGCCGCTAACGGGGGCACAATGGGTACCTCTCCAACTCCGCGAACCCCAAACGGATGCCCAGGATTCGGCACTTCAACTAACACCGTGTCTATCGCTGGAAGGTCGTTGGCAACCGGCATTCGATAATCAAGAAAAGATGAATTAGCCATCGAACCATCATCGTTATATACGTACTCCTCGTTCAGTGCCATACCTATGCCTTGCACCGCACCACCTTGTATCTGACCCTCGACATACGCGGGATGAATTGCTCGTCCCACATCCTGAATAGCCGTATATCTAAGAACAGTCACCTTGCCGGTGTCTCTGTCCACATGCACATCAGCAATATGTGCCCCAAAGCATGCGCCAACTTTACCAACATTTGTGGACACTAGATCGGCTCTACCTTGAACCATGCCTCCGGTTGAAGGTAGCTTCGCGGCCGCCGCCTTGAATGTCATCACTAGGTCGCCAGGCCCATGCAACGACGCATCAACAGGACTGTAATTCACGTCATCGACTGGAACTTCCCAGATTTTCGCGATACGTTCCTCAAGTTGGCTACTGATATCTACAGCGGCTTGGTAAACCGCCCAGCCGGTCGCAAAGGTTGTCCGGCTCCCACCGGTATTACCTGTGTACCCAATTGTGTCCGTATCCCCTACAAGAGAATTAATGTCTTCATACTTGATGCCAAGAGTGTCAGCAAATTGCATTGCCAGTGAAGCTCTCTGCCCGCCAATATCTACGGAGCCAGTGATAAGAGTTACTTTGCCATCCTCATGAACGTTCGCATAAGCGCTCGATTCACCGCCGCCATTTTGCCAGAAACCCATAGCTACGCCGCGGCCGACATCTTTCTGAGTTATCTCTGCACGATAATGTGGATGTTCACTTGTAGTAGTGATTACCTCACGGGATCCTACCGATCCATGCGTCGCACCATCGCTTCTGCGGTCGCCTTCAACGGCGGCATTCATGTCACGAAGCTCCATGGGATCAATATCTAGCATTTCGGCTAATTCATCCAGTATCGCCTCAACTGCAAATTCTGAAGCAGGTGCGCCTGGAGCACGATATGCAGCTGTCTTCGGTCGATTCAGCACAATATCCAATCCGAGTATTCGCTGATGCGGAACAACATACGGGCCTAAGGCGCAACGCGCTCCACCCGCTACAGGGGATCCTGGATAAGCACCTGCCTCGTACTCTAATCGAATATCAGCGGCCACTATTTTTCCTTCACGGGTAGCACCTATTTTTACAAACGATCTTGTGCCCGATGTGGGTCCTGTAGCCTCCAGCACCTCAGTCCTATTCATGGTTACTTGTACTGGTCGCCCCGATTTACGCGACAAAAGAGCGGCAATCGGTTCTAAATAAACAACCGTTTTTCCACCAAAACCTCCGCCGATTTCAGCTGGTATCACCCGCAGATCGCCCAAACTTATACCGAGTACACGACTGACATTTTGCCTGATGCCGAAGGCACCTTGTGTGCTTGTCCAGAGTGTTATTTTTCCGTCCTGATTCCAGATTGCCGTGGCATTGTGGGTCTCAATATACCCCTGATGACTCATCGCAGTCTCGTATGCTCGTTCCAATATCACGTCGGCTTGAGAAAATCCCTCGTCAATATCACCGAATCCCATTTCAACGGTTCTGGCTATATTTGACGGCCTACCATCCACCGGTTGAAACAAATCTTCTACAAGAGAATCAAGTCCGTCATCATGAAGAATTGGAGCGTTAGGTGCCAAAGCGTCATCAATAGTCACGACTGGCGGCAATACTTCATACTCCACCTCAATCAGCTCAAGCGCATCCTCAGCTATGTGCACATCTGTTGCAGCAATAGCTGCTACCGGATGGCCCTTGAACAACACTTTACGTCGTGCCATCAGTCTTTCAATATCCCATTGTGCCGGCATGGGTCCACGAAGAGTCTGCAATATGGCCTCAACAGGCTCCGGAAAATCATCGCTGGTTACAACAGCCAAAACTCCTGGAAACGCTAGTGCTTTCGAAACATCAATATTCTTAATAATTGCATGCGCATGTGGACTTCGCTTAACTCGACCAATGACCATATTCGGCAATCGCACATCCGCACCATAAATGGCTCGACCTGTGACTTTATCAATTCCATCTGGTCGTACGGTATTTGTTCCTACTGACGAAATCTTTGGCTCTAACATAGTCATCTGCATTACTTCCTTAAAATACGATGGCATCTCCGGATCTATTCAATACACTTGGAATCATAGCAAACCATTTAGCTTCTTATAGAGTTAGAAAATGATTCCCATACATCAAACTTGCTTCAAGCAACGAAATCCTACATTACTTGCCGTACTATCAGGAGAGACTCCAACGCGAGCAGCTGGTCGATACCTCGAACAATAGCTTGCATGACATAAAAAAGACCCGCCTTTTTGTACCTTTAAGTTCCCTGTGACTGGCCCTTTTGGGCCATCCGTGGGAAATACGCTCCTAACGGGTATCGCAAACCAGTCAGCGCACCATTCCCACACATTACCCGTCATATTATGAAGTCCATACCCATTTTCCGGAAACTGATCGGATGGACATGTCCCATACCACCCATCTTCTGCACTATTACGTGCCGGGAAAACACCCTGCCACGTGTTAGATAAATACTTTCCATCTGGATTCAACTCATCCCCCCATGAAAATAAAGCTCCGTCCAATCCACCTCGCGCCGCATATTCCCAACAAGCTTCCGGCGGTAATTCCTTCCCTAACCATTTTGCATAGGCAACAGCATCAAACCAACTGACATGCACCACAGGGTGTCGTGAACGATCCTCAATAGTGCTGTGTGGGCCCTCGGGGTGCTGCCAGGTGGCGTTAAATACCTGTCGCCACCATGGTGCATCAGCCACCCCTCGCGTAGGTTCAAAGTCATCAGGAAGCAATCCGGCAAAAACAAATGACCAACCTCGCTGTTCTGCCGTCGTGATATATCCCGTCCCATCGATAAACGACAGAAAATCATGATTTGTCACTGTACACGTATCTAATAAAAATTCCGAAACGGAAACAGGGCGAACTGGCCCTTCCCCGTCAGCTGGATAAGACATTGGATCTTCCGACCCCATACGAAATATTCCACCAGGTATTAGGGTCATCTGACTCTCTGCATCGTTCGCTGAACTCGAACGACTAATCACCTGCTGATTTGGTGAAATAATCTGATCGGAAATGTCGTCAGCAAGGTTCGGTACACAGCACGGACACTTTCCAGACATCAGTCATCAATCTTTTGCATGTTCACTGATTATCCTATGCCCCCAGATGAATATGTGGTGACAAAGTCGATCAATTAACCCTTACACTTAGCCACAACAAATCGACGCATCTACGCACATCAAGGACGCATCAGGTAAATGAACACAAATGATGACTTATACGAATTCCTGCTTTCGCTGGGCACCGATGAAGTCGCACACACAGGTGGAGATTTTCTGCATCACCTGCAATCTGTCCAAAGTCTGCTCGAGGACAACGGCGCAGACCTAGATATGAGTAGAGCTGGTCTGTTTCATTCAATATATGGAACGCAGGGCTTTCAGGACTTTTCATTACCGCTCAGCGATCGACCTGTGATTAAAAATCTTATAGGCGAGCGTGCTGAATTTGTCGCATTCTGCAATTGCGTGATGAATCGCGAAACATTTGACGAAGCTCTGGCACAAGCAATGAACACAGGTGACTCGTTCACTATCGAAAACCGTGAAGACAAGAGTTCGATAGCGCTTAGTCGCGGTCAGCTAATAGATTTGAGTGAGATTCACCTTTTTGACTGGTTGGAGCAGGTGAAGCGAAGTGACAGAGGTTGGAATTATAGAAGAACAGCCTATAAAAATATGGCGAGACTTGTAGGTACACGCGCGCTCGATCTGTATGACCGTGTATTCGCTGACGAAACTTAATCACGCTGAGAATAAGGACAGTATCATGACGACCACACCAGGGACCGAAATAGTTGAACTCGACACCGGAGTGTTTGCGAGGCTACATGCCGGACTAACAAATGCTGGAATTATTATCGGAGACAACAGCGTCCTTGTGATTGACTCGCTGCGTGTTCCTTCGTTCGCACGTGATCTTATTCAAGACGTCCGCCATATTACCGACAAGCCCATCCAATACGTAATAGACACGCACTCCCACTGGGATCATGCCTGGGGTAACGAAGAATTTCCGGACGCAACAATAATCGCTCATGCCAACGCTCGAAAAGAAATGCTAGATGTTGAATGGAATAGGCAATGGCTTGAAAAAGTAGTCTCCGCAGGTGATCCTTGGTCAGAAGAAGCAAAAATCGTCAAGATAACTCCGCCTGATCTCACCTTTGAAAATACGATGCAACTTTATTTTGGAGGTCGGGAAATTAATCTTGTCTATTTAGGTAAAGCACATACTAGTGGCGATATATTTATCCATTTACCAAAAGAAAAACTTCTGTTTACAGGCGATGTAGCCCAAGATAGTGGCATTCCCTTTCTCGGTGATAGCTATCCCGCAGACTGGTTATCTACTGACGACCGACTGATTGAGATAGAAGCCGATCGATTCATGTCCGGTCATGGACCGGTCGGAGACCACAGTGCTCTGGTAGATGCCCGTGACTTCATTCATGAACTGGTTGGCAACGTCATGACATCTATTGCAGAAAATGAGCCCGAAGCCTCGGCATCAAATACCGTGGTGACGAAGATGCAATATCGCTTTGGCGATTGGAGAGGTTTCGAAAGCCTCGCTGACAAGATACCAGAGGTATATCAGAAACTAAATACTTAGAAAGTATATATAGTCACATTGGGGTGAAATAATTATGGATAATTTTGAAGACAAGGTAGCTGTAATCACTGGGGCGGCCTCAGGTATGGGACTGGCTTTTGCAAGACGATTTGGACAAGAAGGGATGAAAGTCGTCTTAACCGACGTCGAAGAAGAGGCCCTCAATGCGGCCACTCAGGCTCTGAAGCAGGAAGAGCTCGATGTGATTGGCGTTCGAGCGAATGTTGCCAACCTTGATGAAGTTCAGGCCCTAGCAGATACAGCTATGAGTGAGTTTGGACGAATTGACGTACTTTGCAACAATGCGGGCGTTGCAGGAGATCTCGATTTTGTTGGTCAACGTAACCAGCCACTATGGGAACAGTCTCCTGAGCTTTGGGACTGGACGTTTGGAGTAAATGTCACAGGTGTACTAAACGGGATTCGCACATTCTTGCCAATTATGTTGTCACAAAATGAACCTGGCCACGTAGTAAATACTGCTTCAATGGCAGGGCTTCTAGGAGGCTCAAGTGCCGGGATTTATGGTGCGACCAAGCATGCAGTCGTTAGAATTACCGAGGCTCTCTATTTCCAACTAATGGAGGCAGAATCACAAATACACGCATCTGTTTTATGCCCAGGCATCATAAATACACGCATTTTCTCTTCGGGTAGAAATAGACCAGATATGTTTTGGACTGATAACGAAAAACCTAACCAAGGCGATACTGACGCACGTATTGACGCCGGTGACCAATTCTTTGCTCACGGTTTGCCACCTGAAAGCGTTGCAGAACAGCTTCTTGAATCAATTAAAAACAATCAATTTTGGGTATTAACCCCTGACGTGCCGCTTGAAAGAATATCGATTCGGCATCAGCACATCATTGATCAAACAAACCCGAATCCACTTCCACCCCTGACTCCAATAAATTAGACATTCGAACATTTTCGAAGAATATGTGGGAGTTGACCATCTATTCAAGCTTATGGTGATTATCAGGGGAATCGGCTGATCAGTTAAAACGGAAATATTCTCCCGGGGAGCCTACAAGCTCGTCACATCATCGATGCTAGCGACAGCGTTCATTTGTCGATCAAATCGGACGGTTAGTTGAAGTACCTGACAACCATGTATCTATTATCGGAATGGTATTTAACTGGCTCTTACTCACATCAAACGGATTCTGACCGAGAATTGTAAAGTCTGCCAACTTTCCCACCTCTAGGCTTCCAATCTGATCGTCAATACCTAGCTGCCAAGCCGCATCGATCGTTACAGCTCGAAGGGCATCTCTAAGGTCTAGTTTTTCAGGCTCATTAATCACCTCACCCGTCAACGTCAGTCGAGTCACCGCAGTCTGCACCAAATCCAAAGGATTTGGAGGAAACATTGGTGAATCCGCATGCAAAGAAATTCGAATTCCCGCTTCGTGGGCACTCCGAGCAGGCATCAGATATTGCGATCGGTCAGGTCCGATAATTTCGTCCCGTAATCGTTGACCATAATATTTGACATGATTCATATGAAAACTAATTGAGATTCCCAGATCAGCCGCCCGAGCTATTTCGTCTTTCTCCATCAGAGCACTATGCTCAATTCGGTGACGATGCACTTTGTTAGAAGAATTACTTAATACCCGCTCAAACGTATCAAGCACCTCACGTGTCGCCCGATCTCCCTGTGCGTGCACCAAGATCTGAACTCCACGATCATGAAGTTCTTTAATAAGTTGATGAAACTCATCCAACTCCCAGTTAGCCCGTCCAGTTGAGTCTGCCTCTATACCCAACCCTTCAATGGTTAATTCACTGTTCAAATAGGGTTGATCCAACAACATGGTACCCGTGTATGGCGAGCCGTCGTACCAGAGCTTCACTCCACTCATACCAAACACGTTATTTGAAGAAAATGCAGGTAAATTATGATTATCTATATCCATATGCCGTAAATACACAGCATTACGAATCCTGAGTCGATCAATCTTCGTCTCGTTCTGATAGAGCGCAACAGTGTCGCTATCTCTGAAGAAAAGTCCTGCAGACCCTATCGTAGTGATGCCTACTAACTTATATCGATCATACTGTCTGGAAAGGTTGTCCGATCGAGTCTCTATTGAGTCATCAAAAAATCTCAAAAACGGCCTCATCGCTGGAGATTCCTCAATTTTTCCAGTCAAACGACCGGTCTCATCGCGGACATATTCACCCCCAAATCGAGCAGGTTCGCTTGATTCATCTATCCCTGCTTCTGTGAGGGCTAACGAATTCACAAATAGTGTATGCATACTTTGGGTCATTACAGCGATGGGGTTTTCAGGAGAAATCTTATCAAGTGCCTCTCGAGTCAGACCAGTTAATTCACGAAAAATTACCGGATCGTAGCCAAACGCGAATATCCATTCATCTTTTGGAACTTGGTTAACAGCTTTCTGAAGAGTGTCCATCACCTCAATAGATGTTTGGTGCGAAAAACCACTGATATCAACCCAAGAATACATCTGCGCACAAAGATCTGGGTGGGTATGTGGCTCGATAAAACCTGGGAACACAGTACAGTCTAAAAAGGTATGTACTGCGGTGTCTGGTCCCTCCATATCTTGAAGATCCGTACCAATCGCTAGAATTACCCCATCTTTTATCGCCACAGAAGTGCCTACCGAATCAGATGAATCCATAGTAACTATGTGCTTCGCACTAACAATTGCGTCTGCGTAAATAGGCATAAGTCTGGGTCCTACTAGAAACTAACTGTTGATATATGGTGCGCCGAGAGGGATTCGAACCCCCGACTTGCGGTTCCGAAGACCGCCGCTCTGTCCCCTGAGCTACCGGCGCATTGCTATATCTGGCGGAGAGAGAGGGATTCGAACCCTCGAATCAAGTTACCCCGATTACACGCTTTCCAGGCGAGCCCGTTCAACCACTCCGGCATCTCTCCGTAAGATAAAACTGTAGTCTATCTCCTCGTACTGGTCATTTCTTGGCGGAGAGGATGGGATTCGAACCCATGAAGCGACATTCGCCGCTTACTCGTTTTCGAGACGAGCGCCTTCAACCACTCGGCCACCTCTCCACCAAGAAGTTTATCTCACCTCCAGGCAATAAAAAGTTTTTCTGAAATTTATAACCTGCTTATTTGCGTGAATCATAATCGGAAGTCAGATCTTCAATGCTATCTGACAACTCATCTTCGAAGGCTTGCTGAGCTTCCTTTAGCCTCTGAGAGAGTTTAGAAAGCTGTGCATATTGACCGTCGGTCTGCAAATAGCGCATTATTAAAAAAACCGATACAACCGCAAAAATAAGGGTTAATAATTTCTTGATACTCACCTAGTCGTCCTCACTTTTTGACCTACGTGTACCTAAGCCTGCTAGGACAGCTGCAGCTTTTCTGATTCCACGACTGACGGACACTATTCTGATGACTGGATGAACCGCTGAATCAGCAACAAACTCGGTCGCCGCTCTAACATTTTGGACTGATTTGTGTGCCTCATCTAGGGTTGGCTTAATCGGATCCAGCAACAAGGAATTTGCCTGTCTGACTAAAGAGCGCACAGCAAACCATAAACCTACCACCGCAATAACCAGAACGAACATCAATATCAACCCAAAAAGGCCATAGAAGATAATGACCACATCGCGAATAGTTTCTAAATCTACACCCACGTAGTTTCACTCCTCTTCCATTAAACGCTCTCGCCTATTCGAGATACTCTTGCTTCATCATACAGAGTTGCGGATATATAGTTGGCATTATGGCTCGATAATGCCACCACCCACAACTTGGCTTCCTCTATACAAAACCAAAACCTGACCTGGTGTAGGTCCCCGAGCGGGAGTATTAAACGAAAACTTGTTAATTGTTCCCATGGAAATCAGTGTGCCCTGTATTGGATCCGCATGATACCTAATTCGTGCCTCAAATTGATCCCCAACTACCGGCACATCACCTACCCAGGAAGCTTGGCTAAATTTGGTAGACTTTTTATAAAGATCTACCTCATTACCAATTACAACGACGTTTCGTAACGGATCGATATCAGTGACGAAATTTTTTTGACCTGTTGCAATCCCAAGGCCTCTTCTCTGCCCAACCGTATAACCAGCAATTCCGCTATGAGAGCCAACGGCTTCGCCACTCGCAAGTTCAATAACACCCGATTTCATCTCAACACCATGATTTTCTAGCACGACCCTATAGTCACCACCAGGCACAAAACAGATATCAACTGAGTCAGGCTTATCAGCTATAGACATACCCACCGAGCGAGCCACTTCCCTAACTTGATCTTTCTGGAGATTACCTAACGGGAACAAAGTTCGGGCGAGTTGCTCTTGTCCGAGCATATATAACACGTACGTTTGATCTTTTTCTGCATCTAACGCGCGATGCAATTCATAAAGCTGATTCTTATTTTCTCTGATACTTGCGTAATGGCCGGTAGCTAGATAATCACACTCGAACGCCTTGGCTTTTTCAAACAAAACATCAAATTTCACGTATTGATTACAATTTACGCACGGATTAGGTGTGCGGCCGTTCTTATACGACTCAATAAATGGATTTAATACATTCGTTTCAAATTCCTTCTCCATATTGAGCGTATAGTGCGGAATACCAATAGCGGCAGCGGCTGACTTGGCGTCCCCAATGTCCTCAATCCCACAACAAGTACGTCCGGATCGAAGTGCCAATTCATCTGGCTCGGTATAAAGCCGTAGCGTCACACCAATGACGTCATAGCCTTGCTGGACAAGGAGCGCTGCCGCAACTGCCGAATCAACACCGCCTGACATTGCAACTAAAACTCGCTTGCTCACTACAGAATTCCTCTTTGACTTTATACTCGATTATGTTCAGTCTAGGTCCCAAAACCGTACTGGCCTAGACTCGAGACGCTAAAATTATTATTAAACAACCAAAAGTAATGAGCCACTAACAATACTATGACAGAAAATAACGAGCTTTCCGCGCTACCGACTCCTGTAAATTTTGCCAGGGAGTTGGTCGACGTGCTAACCGATCGGCAAGCTGAAGATATCGTCCTGCTCGACATGACCCGACTCCAGGGATTTGCCGATTACTTTATCATCGCCACAGTGGACAACATTCGATTAGCCGGTGCCGTAATTGATTCTCTGAGAGCAAGACTTAAAGAAGTTGGTCTCATCAGCGGGCATGAAGGAAATCCTGAAGATGGATGGCTATTAATTAACTGTGGTCAAGGAATAGCGGTACATCTATTCTCGCCAGAACGGAGACGATTTTACGATCTCGAGGGCCTCTGGTCGGAGGCCTCAGAAATCCTTCGCGTCCAATAAATATTATTTTTAAATTATTCAAAGACCCACGAATCAACGTCACGCTGCCAGCTAATCACATCGGCTTCCGCTCCAAAGAAAATTGAAATTTCTCTCTCCGCTGATTCCGGCGAATCTGATCCATGCACCACATTACGCCCGATTTCAAGACCATAATCTCCCCGTATCGTGCCAGGTGCAGCATCGACAGGCTTAGTGCCACCCATGGTGCTTCTGGCAGCTGACACAGCATCGGTACCTTCAAACACGGCAGCAATAATTGGTGAAGACGTAATGTATTCCACTAAACCATCAAAGAACGGTTTTCCAACGTGCTCGCCGTAATGATTTTCTGCTAACTCTCTTGAAACTTGAAGTAGTTTTAATCCAGCTAAACGCAGGCCTCGCTTCTCGAAGCGCGAGAGAACTTCAAATGATATTCCTCTTTGCATTCCGTCAGGTTTAATTAGAATTAACGTACGTTCCATAACTCTCCCTCGAATATTTTAATAAATCGAAATGATTCTCATGTAACAGTATCCTCGCCAAGAGTCTTACGTGCCGGTCGACTTAGTGATATGAGGAGGTCGAACGTAAATTGCATCTATCAGTCCGGCCGCCAAATAAACTGACGGATCGGAGTCAGCACACTTCAGCGCCGATAAAGCTCTCACAGTCTCTTCGTCTTCAAGGAAAAAACGTTCATTACTCAGTCTCTCGACCGCGAACGATTGCCTTATCAAATCCGTCATATCTCCCGTCAACAATGCCTGCTGAGGAATAATTTGACTAATAGCACTGTGCGCGTTCAACTGCGGTGAATTCAAGTTAGATATTGAGCCGTCCTCATTTCGTTGGAATTTTTGCCAAACAACGCCAGTTGAACCGGCATCATGAATAACCGTCACCGCATCAGTCAATCGTTTTCTCTCCAAGACATCCCAACTGTCAGCCAACAAGCGAGAAACTGGCGCGATTGGTATGTCCAAACCAAGCCCAATTCCTTGCACGGTTGCAATGCCTACCCGTAGAGCTGCATATCGGCCTGGACCTGCTACAACAACAAGTCCTGTGATTTCATTTGCAAGTAGATTTGATCTATCTAGAAATAAATCCAGATTTAGCAGTAATTCTTCAGCTACTGACGACTCAACTCGCCATTTTTTGGTCGTAATAACCGTATTAATTGACTGCCCACCAGTAACCGACAAAGCAAGCGAGACAACTGGGGTAGAGGTATCAACTGAAAGAATTACTCGTTTGTTATCCATATGCTTCTAATTTCCTAGCAATTTCTCCATATTTTTCACCAAGTACCGTCACAGTAATCGAACGCTCGTCATCAATCTCAAGGGTTTCAAAATCTACAAATACGTGGTCCGCCGGTAAAACTTCGATACCGCGTTCAGGCCACTCGATTACCAGAACCCCTTCACTCGATTGAGCAATCAAATCAAGATCTTCTACATCTGTGACAGTAGTGAGTCGGTATAAATCAGCATGATACAGAGGAATAGTACCTTCATGAACAGTCATCAATACAAATGTTGGACTATTAACTTGTGATTCAACTTTAAGTGCCTCACCAATTCCCTGAGTGAACGCCGTCTTACCAGCACCTAAGTCTCCATTCAAGAGAATTACATAACCTTTTTTAAAAAATTTACCCAGCTTTCTACCAAGTGACCGCGTCTGTTTCACGCCTTTAGTTTTGAAAATAACCTGCCGTTTCAATGTCATCTACTAATTACCATGATCCCAACCTCGAATCGCTGGATTGTATATTTCACCTTGAGAATCAAAGGCTCTAACCGCAGCTTGGTCAGCTATCTGCTCGACGACTCGACCTACAATCGTCAACTCTGTATCGCTCGCTCGTTCAATGTCTTTAAACAGTCCCTCGTTAAAAATAAGGACTAATTCATAATCCTCACCTCCACCTAATCCTAAATCTAAAGCCATAGATCTCCCCAAAAGACCTACGGCAGCAATTTCCAGTGGAACATCGTCACAAATAACTTCAATATCTACTTGCGATGCACTCGCTATGTGACCCAAATCTTGTAAAAAACCATCCGATACATCAATAGCGCACCGCGCACCGGCAAGCAAAGCTTGTCTGCCTACAACGACACGTGCCTCCGGTCGACGATGTCTCCTCGTAAGTATTTCCATGGATTGCTCAATTTCAACTGCGCTCCTAATCAACGAAAGACCAGCTGCTGACCCCCCAAGCCGACCAGTGACAACCACAATATCACCGACTTTGGCCGAATCTCTCCGCAGTATCCTGTTGTCTACAGAGCGTTCAGTCTCACCTATTACAGTTATCGAGATGCCGTTAGCGCTACCTTTGACTATATCGCCACCGGCAACTTTCACGTCATGAAAAAGACACGCGTCGCTGATACCCTGCACCAGTTCATCAACAAAAACACTTGAAGAAAATTCAGAAAGCATCAATGAAATTAATAACATTTTGGGGGTAGCCCCCATAGCAGCGATATCTGAAACTGAGGCCGCTACAGCTCGCCAACCGACATCTGATGTCGTCATTGTCGATTCACTACCTTCCAGCCAATGCACCCCGGCCGTCATAGCATCAACACTCGCAACAATTAAATTTCCGGGAGATGATGTGGCCCAAACTGCCGCATCATCTCCCGGTGGCACAACAATGTCTTGAGCTGCTGCCGCTCCTAATTGATCAATGATCCGATGAATAAGGCTAAACTCGTGAAAAGAGAATAATTCGTCTCGTGCACCTAAACTAACCATATACGTAACTCACTCAACTCCAGACTCCATTAATCAACCAAGGAAATCAAACAAAAAGAACATGAAACCCCGGATACTCATCTCACGTGCCGAACACATCCCTTCAGAAAATTGGAATGACTATGCAACGTGTGTTACTGACGCCGGTGGTGTCGCCATTCCATATGATCTAGATACTTATTATACCCAAACTAAACTTCCCGAATACGAAGGAATTGTTTTAACAGCAGGTATTGACATTCAGCCTCATCGATACGACGAGAAACCACATCCAAAGGTTACAGACTGGAGCATAGAACGGGATAATTTTGAGGCCGCTCTAATTGATGATGCAGTACAAAATAAGAAAGCACTCCTTTGCATATGCAGGGGTATTCAGCTGCTAAATGTCTGGGGAGGTGGATCACTTTTACAACATCTAACTGACCGCGAACCGCACCGCGCTCGCAGAAATCTGACGAATCAGGATATTGAAAGCGGCTGGCACGATGTCTCAATAAAAACCGACAGCCTACTTCATAAAATTACGGGACAAAGTGTCATTCGGGTCAACTCTCGGCATCACCAAGCCATAACTGAAAGCTCGCTGGGAAAGAATATTTTAGGCACTGGAATAACGCCTGATGGAATTGTAGAAGCTATAGAAATTGCTAACACACATTGGACTCTTGGAATTCAATGGCATCCGGAACGACCTGAAATGTCAGAAAATGCAATTTATGATGACGGAGCAAAAAAAATTTGGTACGCCTTCGTTGAAGCTGCAACGTTAGTTAACTCAACAAAATGATTGATACCTTTATATATTTTGCGTACGGGTCAAATCTTGATCCTCACAGACTCCATTTAAACTGTCCGTCTGCGCAATTTCTATCAGTTGGCAAGTTGTATGATTTCACCTTGAATTTCACGAAAACCAGTGAAATACGCTGGAGGGGAGGCGTGGCTGACATCGTCGACACTCCGAATGACTCGATGTGGGGAGCGGTCTGGCAAATAGATCTTGCCGAGTCAGATGCTCTTGACCGGCAAGAAGGCGTACACGCCAATCCACAGGGCTATCATCGACTCGATGTAATCGTTGAAAGTTCCGACGGCAAACTCATTCATTGCCGGACCTACCAAGTCACGGTCAGGGAGGCGCTCAATATACCGCCCTCACCAGCTTACAAAGACACTCTGGTCAGAGGTGCAAAATACTGCGAGTTGCCGGCTGATTATCAAGCTTTAATAGGAAATATTAGAGATAACGGGCGGGCGGGTGGCGATCCAAGCCTCGAGTCATAAGGCCATACTTTGACCAACAATTAAGGGCATCATCTGCTAAAATGTATAGGCATGTGAGCAGTATAAAAATCTGAGGTCCAATGGTCACAACTACCGACAATAATAGTACCGATGGTAGCGGGGTACGTCCGGTTCAAATAGTCAGTGAAATGCGCAGCTCGTACCTCGACTACGCGATGTCGGTTATCGTGGCACGAGCCCTTCCTGACGCACGTGACGGTCTAAAGCCTGTTCAAAGACGCATACTTTTTGCTATGCAAGAACTAGGCATTAATCCAAATACCCCCTTTAAAAAATGCGCCCGGATGGTTGGGGATGTAATGGGTAAATACCATCCCCATGGTGACTCAGCTATTTACGAAGCCTTAGTGAGAATGGCTCAGCCTTTTTCAATGCGCTATCCGCTAATCACCGGTCAAGGAAATTTCGGCTCGGTCGATGGTGACCCACCGGCCGCTATGAGATACACAGAAGCTCGACTAGCGCCTATTTCATCAGAACTCTTGTCCGATCTCGACCGAAATACCGTAAATATGGTACCGAACTTCGATGATTCTTTAACACAACCTGAAGTCTTGCCTGCCCGATTACCGAATTTACTTTTAAATGGTGCCAGCGGAATTGCGGTCGGCATGGCAACAAATATCCCTCCGCATAACATCAATGAATTGACACTGGCGATCGATTATCTAATCACAAATCCAGAAGCCACAGTGGACGAACTGATGGTTCTATTACGAGGTCCAGACTTTCCCACCGCAGGAACTATCTTTGACAGAACAGAGATAAGACAAGCGTATGCAACTGGACGTGGCAGATTAGTAATGCACGCCCGAATCGCACTTGAAGAAACAAGCTCCGGCCGATCGCAAATTATTGTGACTGAATTACCGTATCAGGTAAATAAAGCTGCGCTACTAGAACGCATAGCTGAACAAGTTAGAAGCAAAGTAATTGAAGGAATAACAGATCTTCGCGATGAGAGTGATCGTAATGGCATGCGCATGGTGATAGAACTGGGCAGAAATGCCTCTTATCACGCTGTGCGCAGTCAGCTCTTGAAACACTCAGCGTTGCAAAGTGTCTTCCATGTCAATCTGGTGGCACTCGTTACGACGGAAGATACGAGACCACTGGACATTGAATTCGTTGAAGACGAAGCGGTGTTCGATTCAGAGTGGATCGAAGATAGGGGTAAAAACAGAAGCCCATCTGACGTAACCGGACGACCAGAAACATTATCTCTCCGAGAATCTCTGCAGGCTTTCATCGATCACAGACGTCAGGTTGTTCAAAGGCGATCTGTTTTCGATCGCCACAAAGCTCGGCAACGAAGACACATCTTGGCGGGATTGCTCAAAGCGATAGAAAATCTTGATGAAATAATTGACACCATTCGAAGTGCTGAATCAGCCGAAGTAGCAAAAGCATCGCTAATGGATTCTCCTCACAATCTAACCGACCGGCAGGCACAAGCTGTGCTCGACCTTCAGCTTCGAAGATTAGCTCATCTCGAATCCTCAAAGATTATTCAGGAATATGATGAACTAGTTACGTTCATAAATGAGTTAAACGAGCTCCTAGGGAGCCAGGAAAAAATTGATGACGTATTAAAGGCTGACAACGCTGAACTTCGAGAGAAATACGGCGATGAAAGAAGAACTCAAATTGTTGAATCGCCCGTCGATGATATTTCTGCTGCTGATTTAATACCTCACCAACAAGTAGTGGTAACTATGTCAGAGACGAATTACGTCAAGCGTGTTCCCCTGGAAACATACCGAACTCAACATCGTGGAGGCAAAGGAGTTGCCGGTCAAAGGCTACGCGATGAAGACAAAATAAAGCTTTTATTGTCGTGCGACACACATGACAGACTTTTAATCTTTGCTGCGTCAGGTAGGGTTTTCGCGCTTCCTGCACATGAAATAAATGATTCTTCCAGGACTGCTCAAGGAGTCCATATTAGAAATCTAGTCGAGTTTGGTGAGGATCATGACGGAGATCAAGTTACCGCAGTCATTGCTATAAAAGATCAAGATCAATCCAACGACGATCAGGCGGCTATGATTTTCGCGACTGAAAAGGGTGAGGTTAAGCGTACTCTTCGCTCCAGGTTTGATCAGGTGAGACGGAATGGAATTATAGCTATGAATTTGAAGCCAGATGACCGCCTTGTGTCAGTTTCGCCAGCAGCAATAGACTCGACTGCCATTCTTGTGTCTAGTGACGGATATGCTGTCAGATTTGAACTAGGAAAACTTAGAGAGGCTTCACGTACATCCGGTGGTGTTAAGGGAATTAAATTAAATCCTGGTGCACGGCTAGTAGGCTTAGTCATCGACAGTGAAGGCGATGACATACTAGTAATGTCAAACGAAGGTAAAGGCAAAAGGACCCCCATATCAGATTATCCAGTGAAGGGTAGGGGAACTCGCGGTGTGCGCACATTCGGCTCGACTAACGATGTTGATTTAATAGGGGCAGCTGCAGTACGTGAGGACGACCAGCTCATGATTATTACAAAAAATGGCCAAATGCTTCGAACACGTGCTGGGGATGTTCGGCAATCAAGTCGCGCAACAAAAGGAGTGATGACTCAGAAACCTACTGCTGGTGATTCATTAGCTGCATTTGCAATAGATCTTGCCGACAGAGAACAAGAAATTTAATGGTCGGGGTGCCCGGATTTGAACCGGGGGCCTCTTCGTCCCGAACGAAGCACTCTGCCAAGCTGAGCTACACCCCGTCACTAATAAAGACTATCAGATTGACCTCATTCACTCGATTGATGAATGGACTCTATATGTTTAGAAATTAAAGAGGTTTGTTCTGCAAGCTGTAAGTTTGCGTCAATAACGATTCCATTTGAAAGTTCATCTGCACTAGGTATCTGATATAGCTCTAGCTGTTTCTTCAGTACCTTTGAGGTAGCGTCCGAAATATTGCCTACTTTATTCATTCTATTCACTACACGATCCTCAGCTAGTGCAGCATCAATATCCATAGCTACTAAAGTCGAAGATGCTCCTGACTGAATAGCAATAGCCATCGAATTCATTCGCTGAGCGCGTGTCAAATGCGTTGCATCCAACACAACAGACTGGCCATGTGAAATAAATAGTTGCGTTTTTTCAAGCATTTTTTCATAGACTTGTTGGCTAATATCATCTGAATATTTTGATGGCGAGAGCTCTTTGCCGACAGAAACACCAAACATTTCCTTACGGATCGCATCACTATTAAGCCAAGCGAAGCCATACTTTGAGGCTAATGTGGCACTGATGAGCGATTTACCACTTCCAGAAACACCGCACATCACAACAGACATTGGCTGACTCAAGTCAGGTACGTATCCGACCGCAAGTGAAAAATATGACGAGGCTTCTATTTCTAATTTCTGACGAGCATCTATGCTGAGCCCTGAATCCTGCGCAGTTATCGATGCGATCTTTCCTCTAATAAATGCTCGAAACATCCGATGTAATGGCTGCACAACACTTAGCGTTTGATCACCGGTCGCAATAATATAGCGACCAACAAGCTCATTAGCTAAACTTTCATAACCTAAAGCCGTCATATCCATGGCTAGAAAAGCCAGCTCGTAGCCGACGTCTAAATATCGAAACTGAAACCAGTCATTAAATTCAATTCCATCAACTATGACTATTCCATCCGAGCGACCAGACGCGAGTTCTGAGAAAGAATCCAAAAGATAAACATGGTCACAATGTAAATCGCCATGACCTTCAACGACTAGACCAGCCTCCAGTCTTTGTAATAAAACAGATTCGTGCACTTGTAACATCTTCTCGACCGATGTCAGCAAACGCTCGTACGTCTCCCGTGGCAAAGTGAAGTCAATAAAATCTGCAACCTCGGCTAACTCTCTATCCCACCATTCCTTTACTTTTTTTGGTCCGGCAAATTCAACATCTGCGTCCACTACCTCACAAGTTTTATGAAATTCAAACAGACGCATTGCCAAACGCTCAGCAAGGGTAGCCACATTCTCATCACCGGCCTTCAGAACCGACGCGAGCGTAGCCTCCTCGGGTAAGCGCCTCATCTTCACCGCCCACTCTAAAGTCTCTGCTCCTTCGGACTTGTTAGGTAAAGGGTCTATAACAATTTGCCCTCCGCTCAAACGAACAACGGGTACAACGCCCAAATAAATAGAAGGTGCCAGTCGACTATTTAATACGACTTCCTGCTCACAAAACTTTCTTCGGTTTTCAAGCGACATTTGGTTAATAAACCCAAAATCAACTGCTTTCTTCGTCTTAAATACATAATCGCCAGCGATATGCACATACGAGATATGGGTCTCGCGAAGATCTACTTCCGTCACCTCATAGCTGTATGCGGACGAATTAAGCAGAGCAATTACATACTCAGGAGATTCTGACAACATTCATTGAAACTAAACGCGTCTTGGTAACAAGTCAAACCAAGACCGCTAGAATAGTGATATGGAAAATTCTCAACTCAGCCACCTTGATTCATCTGGCGCAGCTCGTATGGTAGATGTATCTACAAAAGACATCACTACACGTGAAGCAACAGCCCAATCAAAAGTATTCCTGAAAAAAGAAACACTCGAATTAATTACACGGGGGAGCATCCCAAAAGGGGATGTTTTCGCAAGTGCTCGAATCGCTGGAATTATGGCAGCAAAAGAAACTCACCGACTAATTCCATTGTGTCATCCGTTGCCAATAACAGCTGTAAACATTGAAATTACTGCCCGAAACTCCAACGAGGAACACAGTATTATCATTGCGGCCACAGTGCGCGTAAATTCTCAAACTGGAGTCGAAATGGAAGCACTCACAGCTGCGAGCATCGCCGCTCTAACTATTTATGACATGTGCAAGGCGGTTGATCGTGGTATGACTATCTCAGATGTCAAATTGTTAAAGAAATCCGGAGGACGCTCTGGTAATTATCAGTCAGAGTGAGCCAACTCGACACCTAAAGAAACTGATTCACCATCAAGCTCTCCGGACCATGAAGTTGCCTCTTCAGACGAGTCTTCCTCATTAACTTCCAGTGCCAGAGTTTCATCGGCTACATAATTTAAGTGCAAATTCATAGCAGATGAAATCAATTCAGTACCAGACCATGAAATCTTAATTCTGTCCGATATATCAAATCCAGCATCCCTGCGAAGGTTTTGTAAACGTCGCACTATCTCACGGGCGAGACCTTCGGCAACTAGTGCCTCATCAAGTCTAGTTTCGAGAAGTGCTAGATACCCGCCATCCTCCTGAGCTGACCAACCGTCAGAAGCATCTACAACGACGAGAATGTCCGTAGCTGTAAACTCATACTCATCAAGAGTCACGGACCCACTACGTTTCATTGACTCAATAATTTGAACTGAGTTAGCCGACTCAATCACACTTTTAATCGTAGACACTTCTTTGCCAAATCTTGGACCTAATGTCTGTAGATTAGGTTTAAGCGTAAATTGAACACGGTCTCCTGGGTCATCCAGCACTTCTACCGCCTTTACATTCAGCTCCGCAGCAATGTCCTCTTTCCAGTCAGCTAGCGCCTCACGCTCTTCGGAATTCCGCGGAATTAAGACCACGGTCGCACACGGCTGTCTAACTTTGACTTTTGCCTGTTCTCTAGCTGCCCGTCCGAGTGAAATCATTTTCTGAACCAGAGTGACCTGACGTGACAAATCTTCGTCAATTAAATCCTCCGACAAAACCGGCCAGTAATTTAGATGAATGGAGTCAATATCGTTACCACTGTGGGTCCGCTCCAAATTTTGGTAAATAGTCTCGGCAATAAACGGAGTGAAGGGCGCTAATAATCTACTTACAGTGGTTAGGCAGTGATACAAAGTTGTTAACGCCGCTCTCGAGTCTTCATCATCACCCGATTTCCAGAATCGTCGTCGATTTCGCCTCACATACCAATTCGAGAGCTGGTCTACGAATGACGCTATCGGATGAGCCGCTTGGGCAGGCTCGTATGCCTCCAGTGCAGAAGTAACCTTCTGCACTGTTATTTCAAGCTCAGAGCGGATCCACCTATCAATCGGAACCTGCGAATTCAGAGAATTGTAATTAGTTGGATTAAACGATCCTGTATTTGCGTAGGTGACAAAAAATGAGTACGTATTCCAAAGTGTTGATAAAAACTTTCTAGATGTCTCTTGTACTAAATCGGCAGAGAATCTTCTTGAATTGCCAGGAGGGGAAGCCGTGTACATAGTCCAACGCACGGCGTCAGCTCCATAGTCGTCCAAAACTGACCAAGGGTTAATCACATTACCGACAGATTTTGACATCTTTAAACCTTCGCCATCAAGAATATGGCCGAGGCAAATAACGTTTTCAAAGGATCTCTCTGCATGAGTATCACCTGTGCGGTGCAACAACGTTGCTAGAGCGTGCAGTGTATAAAACCATCCCCTTGTCTGATCAACCGCTTCACAAATAAAATCAGCCGGAAATTCCTCAGTAAAAATATCTTTATTCTCGAAAGGATAATGATGCTGTGCATAAGGCATCGCACCCGAATCAAACCATGCGTCAGCCACCTCAGGAGTCCTATTCATTCGACCACTACAGTCCATACAACCAATAATCACGTCATCCACAAATGGTCGATGAGGATCTATTTCACCGTTAGGGCGCTTAATTGCGTCTCCTGTACCCTCTATCGCTCTTTCGAAAAGCTCATCAAATGATCCAATCGCATCAGTAGAGCCACATTCCTCACAAGACCATATAGGCAACGGAGTGCCCCAATAACGCTCTCGCGAAACTGCCCAGTCCACATTGTCCGAAAGCCACTCGCCAAATCGACCATCTTTTATATGATTAGGAACCCAACCAATTTTCTGATTAGAGGAAACTAGATCATCGCGGACCGCAGTAGTGCGTATATACCAAGATGGTTTTGCATAATAAAGAATCGGAGAATCACATCTCCAACAGAAAGGATATGTATGGCGAATCTGCTCAGATTTAAATAAAAGACCTCTCTCACGCAGGTCTGCAGTAACGGCTTTGTCGGCCTCCTTGGCAAACAGTCCGTCTCCAGGTCCGCCTAGGACAATTCCATCTGGACGTACCGGTTGTAAAAACATTAAATCATTAGCTCGACCGATTCCATAGTCCTCTGCGCCAAAAGCAGGTGCAACATGAAGGACGCCTGTTCCTTCATCGGTAGTTACCTCATCTGATGCGACAACTTTACGGCTGGGAAGATCGTCCAAAGACGTTGGCCTCACTGCGACGCCATCCACGAACATATATGGGTCTGCATCTTCCCAAAGTTCGGCTGACCATAATTCCTCGTAATGTGCGCCAACTAGGCTCGATCCCTTAAAACGAGCTAAAACAGAACCATCCGGTGCAAGATCAGATACTCGGTCTGTAGCCACAATAATTCGCTCAATACCTATGTGCCGATCTTCTCGTTCGACCAATGAATACTCAGCATCCACAGAAATCGCTAACGCGGCTGACCCGGAAAGTGTCCAAGGTGTAGTCGTCCAAGCTAACAAGGATGTCTGTACTCCTCGTTTGAGTTGCAGAATTTCAATAGAATCATCATCCAAATTGCTAGACTCGTTCGGCACAATGAAGCGAATAGTTACACCAGGATCCGGCGTATCTTCTTTGTAGCCAAGAGAAATTTCATGACTTGAAAGTGAGGTTTGACATCTCGGGCAGTGTGGTGTGACTCGAAAATCCTGAAACATCAAACCGTTATCCCATAACCGCTTAAATATCCACCAGCAGGACTCAATATAATTTGAATCATACGTCACATAGGGATCACTCATGTCCACCCAATAGCCAATCCGTTCGGTTAAACGCTCCCAGTCCTGTACATAGTTAAAAACTGATTCTCTACATCTTCGGTTGAATTCCTCAACTCCAAAAATCTCTATTTCCTTCTTTTCCTTAAAGCCAAGCTGCTTCTCAACTTCCAGTTCAACTGGAAGTCCGTGAGTATCCCAACCACCTTTTCTCGGGACACGATAGCCACGCATAGTGCGATACCTCGGAATTAAATCTTTAAAAGCACGAGCGAGCACATGATGAATTCCAGGGTTTCCGTTAGCAGTTGGTGGGCCTTCATAAAAAATAAACTTATTATCGATCGGTCTTTCTTCGACCGACCGCTTAAATACATCTAAGTCTTTCCACAGCGCCAAAATCTCCTGCTCTTGTGCAGGAAAAGAAATCCGGGAGTTAACTTCCTGAAATAGTCCCAAACCTATGCCTCTAATCAATCACTTAGATACGTGCTGTTCTAAGAGCTTAAAAATTCATCATACTCTGTGCTTTGCATGTACATACAATATCGTCAGGTTTTATCTTTTCTCCGTGCGGTCCAACTGTTAGTGTTCCACCCGAAACACTAACAGTCTAATTCAACCTCATCTACAAAGGCCCGAACAGATGAATTCCAAACCGACGGGTTCTCAAAATAGGCTGAGTGACCCGCCGCAGGTACACCTACATATTGTGAACCAGCTGTTAGTTGATGCGATATTTGAATAAGATCAGGGTGGACGACACGATCATGATTTCCACAAATCCAAAGTATGGGTAGCTGACTTTCGCTCAATCTCTGAGCAGTTGTTCCTTTGTAATTAATCATTCTCGCTGTCGGTGCCAAAAAATCCTTTGGGCGTTTTGGATTTAAACCACGTAATTGTCTATATAAGAATTGTCGCTCAGGATTTGTTTGAGCAAACTCCGGTGCCATTGCTCTTTGCAATAGCGAGCCGGAAAGCGTGCCATCTTGCTCTAATTGTGACTTCAAGGCTCTGTACGATTCGTCAACACAACCACCATTTGTACCAGAATAAATCAATGATTTAATCATCTCTGGTTCCCTTGAAAACAATCCGAAAGCTGTACGGCCTCCCATGGAGTGAGCGACAAAATGAACATTTTTAACCCCAAGATGTTTCAATAACGCTCTCGTATCACCGCCAAAAGCGATGCGACCAGGTCCATCCGAAATATCTGGAGAACGGCCAAATGCTCGGTGATCAAATGTGATAACAGGATATCTGTCTGAGAAGGCTTCGATATTTTGCCACCAAACCGCAGCATTTCCGCCTGCCCCATGAGCCAATAATATTGGTGACACAGTGCTCGTAGCTATATCTGGTCCGTAGGTTTCGTAATATAAAGAAAAACCATCAGCGAATTCTAGGCGGGGCATATTCTCTCAACTCCTCGTCCCATGGCTCTCCAGTTGCCCTGGCTATGACGTCTAGCATATCCTCAACGTCCCCTTTAAGTGCATCATCAGGTTCCTCACGTAATACGGCTAATGCTTCAAAAAACAGCATGCGGGCTCTTTTATAGAGCTCTTCGGGTGTCTCCGCTGGGCCCTGATACGAAAATTTCGGACGCTCTAACGCATTAGCTACGTACTCGGAACACCAACCAGCCGTATATAGTATGTACGCGTCTTGGGGATCGGACTTGACGGCTCTTTTCAGATAATCCAAACCTTCATTAAACTTACGTTGCCGTGTAACTAATGTCTGTCCCAGATACGAGTATCCAGCTGCAAACTCAGGATGATCTGCAACGATTTCACGGACTTGTTCAACCGCGGTATAAATATCACCGGCAGCATGCAGCTGCATGGCTGCCCGTAGCAGGGTATTCGGATCGAGATTTACCATGCCTATAACTCTAACCGCATTGTGTCTAAATTTTTAAAATTAGCGAAGCTAAAACTAAAATAATGCGCTAACATGCCTCTTACTGAGGAGGTAAATTAAATATGACTGATGAGTTAGAACTAACACAGGATATGAAGGATGCAATTGACCGAGAAGGAGATCCTGTTTTTTACGAGGTCACAACGCTGGGGATTCGAACGTTTGCTCGAGCGGTTGGCTACACAAATACTAAATATTATGATGAAGATGCAGCCCAGGCAGCTGGCCATTCGACTTTACCATCACCACCGGGCTACTTAGGTATGCCGGTGTGGAACCCAAACAAAGAACCATCAAGGCAACCCACTTTCAATAATCCATTTACAAAAAATTTGAATGGTGGAACTCAAGTTCAGCCAATCCAACAGGTATATGCCGGAGATGTACTCAGTGCCGTGTCACGAATTACCAACCTGACCATGAGCCCGAGTAAGTCTCTGGGGAAAATGCTGATTCGCGAGACCGAGACTGTATATACCCGCCAGTCAGATGGTGTTGTTGTTGCCAAAACTCAAGGGCAAGGAATTTCTTACTAGGATATTTACACGTTAACAGAGGAGAGAAATATGGTATCTGCACAAAACTGGAATGAAGTGAGTGAGGGTCAAGTATTCACACTTACCGAGCCAATGGACTCACAACGACTTGTTATATGGGCTGCGGCCTCGGGTGACTTTTACCAAATTCACTACGATGACGATTTTGCAAAAGGAAATAATCTTCCCGATATTATTGTGCACGGCGCACTAAAAGGAATGCTCGTTGGGCGACTACTCGATGAGATTTGCGGCGATTCAGGAAGAATTACGAACTTTGGAGTCTCCTACCGAGGAATGGATCCAGCGCGACAAGATTTAACAGTGCACGCAACGGTTATCAAGAAATACGAGGAAAATGGGGAACACCTGTTGGATCTTGAAGTTGGAGTCAAGCAAGAGGACGGATCCACTGAAACCACTCCGGGAACAGCCACTATTGCCGTACCTGCCTAGTAATAGTTCAACCGCATCATGAATCGATCAGAGTTTGAACGGGGGGTACGCCTTGCGGGCCTGGACGTTCCAGACTCGCACCTAAAGATTATTGGTGCTGATCCTGTTTATTACTCCCCGTTCCACCTCGGCGAAGGAGCCGCAATAGCTCACGCCTTAATAGGATCAAAAGTTGACCAGATTTGGCGCGAGCAGGAACACAAGGCTCAGCAAATTACGGTTGACGTTCGACACGCTGCTGCATCATTGAATTCTACACACTGGCTGCAAATTAAAAATAAATCTGTAACTGACGCGTCTACCAGGCAGTCGCTAAACCCAATGTCCCGCATCTTTCGGTGCAAGGATGACAGGTTCATTCACCTACACAAGTCATTTCGCGATGGGCCATCTATTGCAGTTGAACTCGGAATAGAGGCAGAGGCTGATGTTTCAACTATCGCACAAGCAGTCTCACGTCGTGATTCTTTTGAGCTAGAAGCTGCATTAATTCGACGAGGCCTCACAGGAGCCGTGGTTAGAAACTCATCCGAATGGGTAAAACATCCGCAAGGAAAAGCGTTACTTAACCGGCCTGTGGTTGAAATTATAAAAATTGGTGATGCGCCTCCTGAACCCATAAAAATTGGCTCCCGACCCCTTTCAGATCTACGGGTTCTTGATCTCACTCGTGTATTAGCCGGCCCGACAAGCGCGCGTACATTAGCTGAACATGGCGCAGATGTTGTCCATGTAGCTTCACCAAACTTACCCACAATCGACCTTTTTGAAATGGATACTGGGCATGGAAAGCGTCAGATACACATTGACTTAGATACAAAAGAGGATGCTGACATTCTCACTTCGATGGCAAAACAGAGCGATGTCTTCAGTCAAGGTTTTCGCAAGGGTGCGCTTGATAGGCGTGGATTTGGTTCACAGCAACTGGCTACGTTACGGCCCGGCATCATCTATGTGTCTGAAAATTGTTACGGACATCACGGACCATGGGCTAATAGACCAGGCTGGGAACAATTTGCACAAACAGTTTCTGGAGTTGCCAAACTTCAAGGTCAAATGAGTCCACTCAGTCCCGATAATGAACGCTCAATCGCTGCCGGCACTGATCCGCATGCGCCTCGACTAACGGGTGCGGCCATGAATGATTATGTAACAGCATCATTCGCCACCTATGGTGTGCTCGAAGCACTACAACGACGAGCTAAAGAAGGTGGCTCATGGCACGTACAAGTCTCGCTTACCCAAACATCAATGTGGTTTGCACGCCTAGGATTACTGCAAGATGTTAGCCACGAACAAAACATAGGTGTGGTAGATGATTTTCTCGAGACCCATGACACCCCCTACGGTGAAATGGCGCATCTCGCCCCTGTACTACAAATGTCTGACACCCAGCCGTATTGGGCCTTTGGTACCAGACCATTAGGGAGTGACGTAGCTGAATGGATCTAATTTAACTACTCTCCGAAAAATGGCAGCTTACCTTGAACGGAAAGCGGATCTCTGGTTTGTGGAATATATACAAACCAATAAGTGGGTTCAGATATCTGAACCCACTTATTGGTTTGTATTTTCGACAACAATATCTAGCCGCAAGTGGTCTGAATAATTAGACGTGTCACCAAATATGGGTCCATATTCGAAGCCGGACGACGATCCTCTAAATAGCCTTTTTGATCGACTTCAACCTGCCACGGTATTCGTATGGATGCACCTCTATCGGAAACGCCATAACTGAACTGATCTATTCGTTGTGTCTCATGGGCTCCGGTTAAACGATTTTCATTACCAGCCCCATAGTTAGCTATGTGTTCCTGTATATTTTTACCAAGTGCCTCACACGCATCAACAATTGGTTGATATGATTCTCTCATCGACTTAGTGGAGTAATTTGTGTGACAACCGGCACCATTCCAATCGCCCAATACAGGCTTCGGATCGATAGACACAACCACATCATATTCTTCTGCTACACGATGTAAAAGCCAACGAGACACCCATAACTGATCAGATACCTCAAGAGGTCCCAGTGGACCAACCTGAAATTCCCACTGTCCCGGCATGACTTCAGCATTTGTTCCTGCTATACCAATTCCTGCCTCAATACATGCTGAAGCGTGTGCCTCAGATATCTCTCGACCAAAAATATTATTGGCCCCAACTGCGCAATAATAAGGACCTTGCGGTCCGGGAAATCCACCTTCAGGAAAGCCCAGTGGTTGTTGGCCATCCGCCTCAAACAGAGTGTATTCCTGCTCAATTCCAAACCATGCCTCTTCATTAGCAAATTTTTCTGCAACATCAGCACATGCTGCTCGGGTATTAGTCGGATGAGGTGTCATATCTGTCAGTAAAACTTCACACATTACTAGTACATCATCACCACCTCTGACCGGATCAGGACAGCTATAGACAGGCCTGAGAACACAATCCGAGTTTTTGCCTGGCGCTTGATTAGTGCTTGACCCATCAAATCCCCATATAGGAAAATCCGTGGTTCCATCTGGAAGTACTCGTGTCTTAGAACGCATCGATGGGCTCGGATCAGTCCCGTCAATCCAAATATATTCCGCCTTAAATGCCATAATCCCCACCTTTCGCTGCGTCTCCCGTAGAAGGAAGTTTGATTAACCATACTCCACTCAAATTATTTCGCGACAATGTTTCACCTGTATTATCAAATTAAGTCGTAAATATTAAAACAATCGACTCGATTAAACGAAGCACAAACCATCGATACAACTCATCGATAGCGATCTACAAAACGATACCCGACGTTGCGAACAGTTTCGACGAATTCCTCATCTAATTCGATTTTTGCTCGAATACGGCGAATATGAACATCAACTGTACGAACGCCTCCAAAATAGTCGTATCCCCAGACCTGATTGAGTAATACTTCTCGGGTATAGGGGCGCCCAGGACTAGACGCCAAAAATCGTAAAAGTGAATATTCTTTATACGTAAGATCTATTGGCTCGTTCGCTAGAGTTACTCGATATCTGTCTAAATCAATGATCAATGGCCCGTGACGAAGTTTGTTATCAACGTCCGTACCAAGACTTCTTGTTATCTGCTTCGAAATCCGCACACGCAGCTCTTCTTGAGAAATGGGAGACTCCACAAAGTCATCTACCTCAAGAGATCGAAGATCCGGATATGAGTCCGAGGTAACAATCAAAATAACCGACGGTGTTGCCAAGACCGCCTCGTCTCTCAACAACGCAGCTATACCCCCCATGGATAAACCCATGCCCAAATCAATCAGTATCGAAACCGGGCGCCAGGCTCGTGCCTCCTCTAGGCATTCACGAGCTGTCGAAACGACTTTCGATAATCTGCCGTCCGTGCGTGCTATCGCTTCCACGGTAGCCACGTATTCTAAATTATTAGTTAAAGCGAGGTAACCTTCCATACCAGCGAGTCTAACAGTCTGCTAGGCTACATAATAAGAACATATGTGCTATTCTCTGGGTAGCTAAGAATCTGACAGGCCCAACGTCAGGTTCCAATCGTTTAAAGTTTAGATTGGCGAGTGACTCCGTATAATTGCGTGTAGAGGTGAAATATCGTTAACCTCATAAGTCGCTGTCTAAATATTCACATATTTAGAAAGTAAATGCGCAAAACTGCGTGAACAATCCAAGCACGAGTATGAATTGGTGCGGCAGAGTAGATTAGTAATCCGGCTCCGACGCACTTGGAGGGTTGGCTGTTGTGAAGGTAATGTTTGTTGAAACTGTTGAGGGATCTGGCTCGATGGGGGACGTCAAAGACGTTAAGCCCGGCTATGCCAGAAATTATCTCTTGCCAAAAGGTCTTGCTGTTCCAGCGACTCCACATGCGGTAGCGCGTGCTGAGGAACTAAGAAAGCAGGAGCTTGAACGACAACAAGTGCTTGATGAGCACTACCATGAACTTGTTAATCGACTTACTGAAAAACCAATAATTATTGGGGTTCGAGTAGGCGAACAAGGCCGCCTCTACGGATCTGTCAATAATGCTGACATTGCTAAGAACGCTGGGGAGATTCTTGGTGAAGATCTGGACAGACGTAGAATACTTCTTGGAGAAGCTATTCGACAAGTTGGTATTTATACTGTGCAGCTTAGACTTTCGCCGAAAGTACAACCACATATAACTGTAGTTGTCGTCGACGAGGAATCACCTGATGGTGTGGAAGCTGCAGCCCAATTGCTATTAAATCCTCCTGAAAACATTGACCCTGTGATAACCGCAGATGATCAAGCTTTCCAGGAAAACTCTGAAGACAATTCAGAGAATAGCGTGCAGAGTATTGATACTGAAACAGAGTCTTCAGGCGCGTCGGAATCGGAATCTGAATCTGAATCTGAATCTGAATCTGAATCTGAACAGGATATATAGTTAGGTTTATTGAAAGTAGTTATAAATATCCAACACGATATTTGTGATATTTCTGCCAGCGCTTGAAACGCTCTTGCAATAACTCGATTCACCTAACTGCAAGGGCTCCGAGGGCTGGCAAATGGTGAATTCAACAAGCGGTAGACTATCTGCTTTCCCGCAACGAGATCGAGCTGCTGAAAGCTCAACTAACCGCTTGCCGCCACACGACATAAGCGCTGAAGAAGCGGTTATCGCAGCGATTTTACTGGATGAGAATGCCCTTGTTCGAGCATCAGCTATTGTTGATACCGATGATTTTTTTGATGTATCGTGCAGGGCTGCATTTGAGGCGAGCATATTATTAGAGGACCGCTCGGAAGAAATCACTGCCACCACCGTTAGCCACGAGCTTGAAAGATTGGGACTTCTTGACTCCGTCGGCGGCGAGAGATTCCTAGCCGAAGTGATTGGTAAACACTTCACCGCTGAAGGAGTAGAGGCTCATGCCCGAATAGTGCGACGGGATGGTCTGTACCGTCAAGCTATTGAAGGATTCAATTTACTACTCGAGAAAGCCTACGAAGGAGGCTCTAATCAAGAGTCTGTAATTACAATGGCTGAAGAACTTCTTCTAAATATTAGAGGTGCCGTGGGTTCGGGTGACTTCAAACACATCGGGCTGATATTAGAAGAAATGCTCGAGAATGCGGACAGTGATGAAAATTTATCTCTTCGAGCGGTGGCAAGCGGATTTCACGATCTCGATGCACAACTTAATGGGGGATTTCAACGAGGTAATCTAATAGTCGTTGCGGCTCGACCTGGACATGGAAAATCAGCCTTAGCTTTAAATTTTGCGCGGCACTGCGCCGTTGAGTCAAAAGGAACAGTTGCTCTCTTTTCGATGGAAATGAGTGGAATCGAACTAGGAAAAAGGTTACTCGCATCTGAATCTGGTATAGCTTCCCCGAAGCTTGTCTATGACGACGATCACAAAATTGAACTAGCAAGGGTCATGGCGGCACACGGACAACTCTCGGAAGCAGCAATTTATATTAATGAACAAGGTGATCTTACGGTAGCCGAAATTCGGGCAGCAGCTAAACGAATGAAAGCTGAGCATGGATTAGATTTACTAATAGTGGACTACCTGCAACTTGTGAGTAGTTCACAACGATACGACTCTCCGGTGGCTAGTGTGACTCAAATATCACGAACCCTCAAACAAATTGCTCGTGAATTAGATGTCCCAGTGATAGCAGCAGCACAGTTAAACCGAGCTGTAGAACAACGAAAACCCCACATACCAATTTTATCTGACTTACGTGAATCAGGTTCGATTGAGCAGGATGCAGACATTGTTATGTTCATATACAGAGAATCGGAGTATCACAAGAGTGAAGATCCACAAGATTGGCCACCAGATCTTGACCCACGACAAGCCAAGATAATTATTGCCAAACATAGAAATGGAGCTACAGGAGTTATCGACTTACATTGGGAAGAAACCCTGGCGACGTTCAAAGAATATGAACTTTACTCCGATTCTTCAACAACATCGACGGAAAGCGGTTTCGAGAGCTTCTAGCATCGCTAAGAATATTATGAATGATTCAATTAGTCTTGATGCAAATCCATTGTTTCACACCGGTCAAGCCGTCGTACCTGTGCCTGTACAATTTTTCACCGAGCTCCTTCTGAATATCGACGATCAAGCTGAGCTAAGAGTTACTCTCTATATTTGGTATGCAATCACACGAAAGGTAGGTGGTCAGCGCTTCGTCTTGCAATCTGAAATTGAAAACGATCCACTACTTGTGAACTGGTTCATCCATAAAGGCGGCACTGAAGGACTACTGACTTCAATTGAATTAACTCGGAAAACAGGCGTTTTTATTGGAGCACAGCTACCCAATAAAGACTATGTAATCCTCCCCAACGATGAGGCAGGTCAGCGACTCCTCAATAGGTTTATTACAGACTCACAGGTCTTACAAGATCAAGTGAAGCCAACCGCACCAGTAAGGTATCAAAGTACATCAGCCCAATCACCGGTTGCGATTAAATATGAGCAGGAAATAGGAGCCATCACTCCATCGATCGCTACTATGCTTCAAGATTCAGAAAGTCGCTATCCCATGGATTGGATACTTGAAGCAATCTCTGTAGCCGCTGAGTCAAATGCCAGATCCTGGCGATATATACAAACAATTTTAGAAAATTGGCAGAAGAATGGACGAAACAATGGCAACCAGAAAGCTACAAGAATTTCTACCGAAAAATCAGGAAAACATAGAAGCCCCTACGACGACCTCATTCGAAAAGGAAACGATAACATCAGATCCTAAAGAAGTAGCTATTTGCTTGTTTTGTGATGGTATGGGATTTGTTAGAGTAACCAACAGCATTGATGATTCGCGCTTTGGACAATCGTATCCGTGTAGCTGCACTATCACCGCTAGAACTGAAAAAATCAGCAAACAACTTCTAAACCAATCAGGTTTAGGATTTCTCCGCAGACTGAATTTCGAAAACCTGATTAGTCACGGCCGGACCCAAGACGCCAAGAATCGAGAACAGTACAAACTAGCAGCCCAAGAGGCAAAAGCATATGCAAGCGACCCTAATAAGTGGCTCACGATTATTGGAGAACACGGAAGTGGTAAAACTCATCTAGCTGCTGCAATTGCAAACGCCTCCCTTAACCTTGGACGACCAACACTCTTCTTCTCGGTACCTGACTTGATTGAGTATTTTCGCAAAGAATCGTTTGGACGAGATTTTTCCGAATCCGATACTATGACTGTCGATCGAATATTTAATATCCCTTTACTAATTATCGATGACTGTCACTCCAAAATAAATACAACATGGGCGCAAGAAAAGTTTAATCAACTCCTCAATCACCGATGGAATGCCCAGCTACCCACCGTTTTTACTACACCGGCTCTGAACGAAGCTATAACTACCCGCCTGAACATTCGACTTTCAGATAGCGAGTCTTCTGACATTTTGGACCTAGGAATCTGGGAAGCCAGTACCTACAGCTCATTGGGTGCTATGACCGAACAAGTTATCAAAAAATATACTTTCGACAATTTTCTCTCTGATGGTATTGGCTTATCCGCCCAACAAAGTAATGAGCTAATGGGTCTGGAATCCCGCTTACGAGAGTGGTCAATTGACCCCGATGGTTGGATTGTCCTTACAGGTAACCACGGCGTAGGAAAAACACATCTTGCCTCAGCCATTGCAAACGTTCGTTTGAGTCAAGGTGATCGCGTTGCGTTTGCGACCGTACCCGATCTTCTCGACCATCTTCGAGCTTCATATAATCAAGAGTCACAAGACTCGTACGATCAGGTATTTCGGCGCTTACTCGAGGTGCAATTGCTCATCTTGGACGATCTAGGAGCTCATAAATCATCTGATTGGGCCGAAGAAAAAATATATCAATTGATAAACCACAGATATCTCGCCCGTAGCTGGACGATCATAACGATGAATGGAAAACCAAGCGAACTAGAACCGCGCCTAGCAAGTAGACTGACTTTCACTGAACTTTCCGAAGTATATCGGGTTGACGCTCAAGATTTCAGAACACTACGACCAGAAAACTGAAGTTATTTACGGTTTTGGTTTTATACCCTCCTGCCACTGCGCACCGTCTATGCTCCACTCTTTTTTCCACACGGGGACCGTCTCTTTAACCCGATCAACTGCTCGAAGAGCTGCTTCAAAGGCATCCGCCCGATGCGCCGCCGAAACAGCAACAATTAGAGATGTGTCTCCTATCTCTAACTTACCAATCCTATGCTGAATCATAACTTCGTAAACCTCACGGTCACGAAAAGTCGAAAGTATCTCGTCGCACACATGCAAAATCTGTGTAGTCGCCATTTCAACATAAGCTTCGTATTCTAAACGAACAACACTATGGCCCTCGTGATGATTTCTCACGACGCCTTCAAAAACTATAACTGCACCTGACTCGTCAGTTCGAATCAAAGACCGAACCAAATTGCTATCAAGCACATTCTCAGTAACTAACGGAATTTCAATCATTACGATCCGCCAGCAATGGGTGGTACCAATGCCACAGAATCTCCATCTGAAAGCTCTGATTCGTCCGAGAGTATATATTCTTCATTAACTGCGATCGCCACCCCCGACAAGTAAGGCTTTAATTTTGGATATTGTTCTTCTAACGCTTGTCGCAATGACGCAACCGAAACTATATCTTGATCCAGTTTGACTGTTAAAAGGTCACTCTCCATGACCTCCCTTAAACCAGCAAATAATTGTACTGAAATTTCCATAACTTTCCAAAGACTCCCTCCTTCATTATAGCTAAATAAAAGTCCTAATAAGTGGACGGCGGATAAGTGCAAAACAAGCGGTCAACAAAATAATTAACCCGACAGCAGAAAATACTACCTGCAGCCCTAACATGGTGGCGAAAAAACCCAGAAAAAGCGCCCCTATCTGCATGAAGCCCTGCGACATAAATATAAAACTGTTGATTCGACCTAACACTCGATTATCAACAACTGACTGAACAATACTAGAGCTCAGTGCGTTAATCGCCATTAAACTGGCCCCACAAACCAAGTTAAAAGAAAACACGAAAATTAGAGTTCTTGACCAGCTATAAAAGAAAATGCTCAATCCCAGAATCGCTACAGCCAAAATAAGCGTGAGGCCTCTTGGGAATTTATGTCCCTTACTCGCCAAGGCTAGGGTTGATAAAGTCGCACCGACATTCCAAGAAACAATCATTATTCCCCAATCAAACGCACTGAAACCAAGCATCTCATCAACCCATATAGCGATAAGTTGGCCCATGACGCCAGATCCCAATGCTATCGAAACCCAATTCAACGCCAGAATCAGTCGAAGTATTTCATGTTCCTTAAGAACACGTATTCCTTGAAAAATATTCTCGGATAGGCTCAAACCAGTCGATTGGGTGTCAGCTGCAGTACGGCCAGTTTTGATGGATAAGGCTACTACTAGCCCAACAGCTGGACCAAAACCTGAAAGTAGATAGGCGAGCGTATAGCTATGATGCTCAATTAGCCAGCCGGTTACCGGACCTGATGCTAATGCCCCGAAAGACATAACAGCGAAAAATAAACTGATTGCTATCGCCGAATACTGCACGTTCACAGAATTTCTAATCAACGCTACTTTGTTAGGCTGATCCTGCGCTAATACGATTCCAAAAGATCCAAAAAGTAGTATCGCAGCGAATAGCCTAAATAAAGTTGGCTCAGCGCTTTCAAATAGATAAAGTACTGTGCTAACGAGGATAATTAGCACAATAGTTACACCTTGGTTTGCTCTCATCACTGATCGTCTCGGAAAACGGTCTACCAAAGCACCCGCAATGACGATATAGCTCAAAAAGACTAGTCCCCGAAAAGCCGCTGCAATACCTAAAAACATTGCGCTGAAATTCTCTGGTGCACTCTGGCTAATGTACCAGGACTGAGTAATAAACATCATCGGCTGAGTAAATCCAATAAAAAGTTGCGCCGCAAGTAAAAGTCTGAAATCACGAAAATAAAAAACTGCTCGTAATGGCCTAGCCGGTTCATTTGTCATCGATATAAGCCATTCTCTGTAACATTCAAGTAAAATGAAAGTCCAAAAGCAACGCAGGATTAACCAATTATTTAACTACAGTAACATCCGCTAAAACCTTAGTCCTTAGAATGAATAAATAAGGAATAACCAGACAATTTGTGAATTGAGAAAAATATCTTGGTACAAGCCAATAAACTAGACCCGACATTTGAAGCCATAATTATGTTGGGCGGCATGGGTAAAAATCCCGTAGAAACATTAATGCGAAAGGCTCTAGAGGCCGCAGCAACTGACCTAGCTCAGCTATGCCATCAGAGTGATAAATTCGCCAAAATTACTATACTCGCTGACTCATATATAAAAACTCTGGATGACAAAATTCTATCATTAGAACTCTCTCATCCAGACGCTACTTTCGGAGATCTTATTAATCACTTTTCACGATCCATCAATAAAAAAACTACAAATACAGACGGTTATGTGTATTTTGGGGCCGGAAGTGGTCCCTTACTCTCTACAAAAGATATCCATCTACTTACCAGATCATTAAGTGAAGCCGATTCAAATAGCTGTGTCACTAACAACAGATACTCTGCCGATTTTTTTGGTGTTAGACCTGCTGACCTCCTAGAATCACTACGCCCGCCACCGGCAAATGATAACGGTGTGCCTATTTTATTAAGTGAAGGAAAAGGGACTTCAGTAATTGAAATTCCCCGATCTGCTGAAACTCAATTTAATATTGACATCCCCTCTGACCTCGCAACGCTATCCCTTGTAGAAAAATCTGGACCAAAACTGAAATCATTTATCGCCCAACAAACCGACCAACTCGATCGCGCAGTTAAAGCCCAATGGAACGCATCTCAGCACTTTCTTAAAAGAGACTCTGAGGTTTTTATTTACGGCAGAACTTCTTCCCGAGTTTGGTCTTACCTAGAAACGGAAGCTGCTTGCAAAATACGAATAATATCTGAAGAGCGCGGGCTCAAGAGTGCCCCGCAAGGACATCAAGCCAAGTCAATTCTTGCGTACTTAATTCGTGCATACGGGCCTCAAGAAGTTTTCTGCAAACTACTTCCTCAGTTTTGTTCGGCAGCATTCGTCGATTTGATACCAATTATTGAACATATGAACATCGCCTGCAGCAGAAATGATCGATTTTTGGCAGACTTGTTGCAACATGATGCCATCGATAATGAAGAGCTTCGGGAAATAATCGTTGCAATCAATCAGTCGCCTATACCGATCGCTATAGGTGGGCACTCATTAGTAAGCTCAAGTCTGGAAATACTAAATCAATTAGTATGGGACGTAGCAGATAATTTGATTCCGAACCCAATAAAAGATTCTTAAGCATCTACTTCCAATTCAGAACCATAGAAAGTCCAAATCATGTCAGCACTCCTCAACACAGATCCTGAAATTGCAGATGCAATCAATCGAGAAGAATCTAGGCAAAGTACAGTGCTAGAAATGATTGCGTCAGAAAATTACGCATCAAAAGCTGTCTTAGAAGCAGTCGGATCCGTGCTAACTAACAAATATGCCGAGGGGTACCCGGGTGCCCGTTACTACAATGGAAATAGTGTACTAGACGACGTAGAGAGGTTGGCCAGATCGCGAGCTAAGGACCTATTCGGTGCTGATCATGCGAATCTACAACCTCACTCTGGTGCTCAAGCAAATCTAGCTGCATATCTTGCTCTGTTAAATCCAGGCGATACCGTCATGGGATTAAAATTAGACTCTGGTGGACACCTGACTCATGGTTCTCCGGTCAATGCATCAGGGCGGATATATAATTTTGTCTCGTACGAAGTTGACAAAGAATCGCACTTAGTTGATTACGAAGCAATGCTGACTCAGGCAAAAATCACTCGCCCCAAGTTAATTATTGTGGGTGCTACGGCATACCCGCGAGTATGGGATTTTGAGCGAGCACGCCAAATCGCCGATGAGGTCGGAGCGGTACTCCTAGCCGACATAGCACATATTTCTGGACTAATCGCTGCGAAAGTCCACCCTACTCCGGTTGGAAGCGCCCAAGTCATCACATCTTCGACCCATAAAACTCTTCGAGGCCCACGCGGAGGCATAATTCTCTGTGATGAGGGTTTTAGGAAAAGGATTAACTCTGGCGTATTTCCGGGAACCCAGGGCGGGCCGATGATGCATGTAATTGCTGGAAAAGCGGTAATGCTCAAAGAAGCCAATACAACTGAATTCAGAAACTACGCACAACAAGTGGTGATTAACGCACAACACCTTGCCGCACATCTAGTGGATAGCGGCTTTAATTTAGTAACAGGTGGAACTGACAACCATTTACTGCTTTTAGATATCCGCGATCGTGGAGTAACCGGTCGTGAGGCCGCAAATGCCCTTGAAAAAGCTGGAATCGTATGTAACTTCAATTCCGTACCATTTGATGATAGACCTGTACGAGAAGGTGGCGGAATCAGACTTGGTACACCTGCAATAACCTCGCGGGGGCTTGATACTGAGCATATGAGTCTCGTAGCCGGCTGGATTACACGAGCACTTCATGACATTAACAACGAAGGTGAACTAGAGGCCATTAGTCAAGAAATTAAAACACTCCTTGATGAGTTCCCTACGCCTGGAATCGCTTAGACCGCCATCTGTGAACTGGTTGAAAAAGTTGACGGTCGAGTTGAGTCGTGATTACCAAATAGGTTAAAGCTGCGAGACTCAGCTGAGATATCAACTTAAATATTGTTCCTACACTCTCCAATAAACGATCCAGCAAGAAAATACAAAGAATCATCGCGAAGAGACCCAAGCAAATAGACCCGATAGATCTGATAAATTCCTGCCTTAGGATAAACGGATTTTTCTTTTCCAAGACAATCGCTAATAGAACCGCTTCGACCAAACCAGATATAGAAAGCGCAACTGTTAAGCCAGTAACACCAAAGCTACCAATTTGTACAAGTAATATAGCTAGTAAGAAATTTAAAGCCACAGCGATTGCAGATATCAATACTGGTATGCGTGTATTAGACAGCGCGTAAAAACCCCGACTCAGAACCTCAACAAGCGCATACCCTACTGAACCAATTGCTAAAATTTGTACCGCTCTAGCAACCAAACGAGTTGCCTCACTGCCAAATGCTCCGTGCTCTAAAAGCACTCGAATGATTTCATCAGCCAAAAACACCAAACCCACGCCCATAGGTGCTGCGAGCCAAAGAGTCATTCGAAAAGCCATAAATAATTCTTGACGAAACTGAAGGATATTATCTCGAGATATGTCCTCCACTAGAGTAGGAAATATAGCCGTCGCAATAGACATCCCTGCTAGTCCTACGGGAAGCATCATAATCATGAATGCAAACATAATTACGTTAATGGAGGCATCCGAAATCAACGATGCAAACAATATTAAAATGAAAAGGTTTAGTTGCGCTGCAGCCAGACCCAAAACTCTCGGTCCAGCCAATTTAAATACTGATTGAACAAATATGCTCTTAATATCCAAACTAGGTGACCATCGCATCCTCAATAAAATCACACTGGGAACTTGAACAGCCAGATGCATAGCTGCTCCCAAAATAACCCCGTACGCAAGCCCCTCAATTCCCCAAATATCGACCAGCCAGAGACCTCCGAAAATAATACCTACGTTATAAAGGCAGGGAGCAATTGCCGACGTAACAAAATGTTGACGAGCGTTCAATATTCCCGTCAAAATTCCAGATACGCAAAAGATGATGGGGGTAATTAACATCAATCGGGTCAATCGAACAGCCATTTCTATTAATTCAGGACTCGAACCTTTGTCGTCTCCAAGTCCTGGCGCAACCAAAGGCACTAACCAAGGTGCGCAAATAAAGCTCGAAATAGATAAAAATAGCGTTACAAGAAATAAAAGGTTTAATACTGATGAGGCCATACGCCAAGCATGTTTTTCTCCCTCCTCATTCCATACCTTGGTAAAGACAGGAATCAGTGCCGCTGAAAGTGTTGCTCCCGCTATGAGCTGGAAGAGACTATCTGGAATACGAAACGCAACGAAATAAGCTGAAAGTGCTGGATTATCTACACCAAACTCTTGACTAATCACAACCTGCCTAAAAAGTCCTAAAACTCTTGAGAGGACATACCCCCCGGCAACTATGCCTGTAATAATCGCGATGCTACTGCGACGGGAAATAACTTGTTCACTGTTATCTGCCAAAACTATCGCCAATCAGATTTATCCTGAGGTCTGTAGGACTCTATGCTCAACAGACTAAGGCATCAAGAGTTAAGCTTACTAAACTTAAAAGTAAGGATTAACCTTTAGATGCCGAACTTAAAAAATCTATTTGGCTCAAAAATTGGAATAGATCTTGGAACTTCCACGATAAAAGTGAGCTCGCCCAGCGGAAATATTTTGTACCAACAACCAACGGTTGTTGCCATTAGCAGGCGAGACAACATCGTTATTGCAGTGGGCGAAGAGGCGCAAGCAATGATCGGGAGAGCACCCGAAACAATCTCAGTGATTAGACCGATGAAGGATGGTGCGATTGCAGACTATCTGATCACACAAGCTCTACTCCAACATTGTCTGAAGCAAACGATCGGACCCGTATTAGTAAAGCCAGAAGCTATGATTGCCGCCCCTGTAGGTATAACACCTGTCCATAGAGATAGCGTAAGAGAAGCAGCAGAGGCTGCCGGAGCACGGCAACCTACTCATATCATTCCGGAACCGCTTGCTGCTGCTATCGGTGCTGAAGTGCCAATCGGATCTGCAGATGGCGCAATGGTTGTTGATATTGGTGGCGGAAGAGCTGAAGCAGCTGTGATATCAATGTTTGGCATGGTAGCCAAGGGTTCTATACGGGTAGGCGGAGATAAATTAGATCAAGCGATTCAACGCTATCTGGTGACTCACCATGAACTAGTTATCGGTGAACGAACTGCCGAACAAATAAAAATTCAAATAGGATCCGCCATCACCACAGATTCCCCAAACAAGATTCGTGTCAGGGGGAAACATGTGACCGGGCAACCAAAAGTGTTAGTGATCAATTCTAATGAGATAGCAATGGCACTTAGAGACTCGCTTACGCAAATAACTCAGTTGATAAGGACAGTTCTCGAACAAACAGAACCTGAACTATCCTCGGACATTATTCAAAGAGGGATTCTAATCACAGGCGGAACTGCAAAACTAAGTGGGCTAGATGTGTTTCTGAGAGAAATCCTACACATCGCATGTTACGTCGTCGATGAACCAGATAAAGCCGTCGTCCGTGGCGCAGCTGCGGCTGTCGAGTATGCACCTGCCATAGAAAGAACAATGCTCAGCCCTACGGACGAACTCTACATAACCTCTAGGCAGATGTGATAGTACATCAAAATATGCCCGCTAAGATTCAGATAATATCCCTCTTTCGAGCAAAGATTCAGCGATCTGAATCGCATTCGTAGCAGCACCTTTTCGTAAGTTATCGCTAACACACCAAAACACCACGCCATTCTCAACAGATGGATCGACGCGAAGTCTCGAAACAAACGTCTCGTCCCTATCTGCTGCCTCAAGTGGCGTGACGTAATTGGTTTGATCGTCATCATAAACCAAGCCATCTTGTGAGCTAAGAGCCTTTCCTAAATCTACTAAAGATATTTCTGAAGAAAACTCCACGTGAACCACTTCTGAATGACCATAAAGTACCGGAACACGAACACAAGTTGCTGCAAAGCGTAAATCATCTTCGTGAAGAATCTTCCGTGTTTCATTCCGCATCTTAAGCTCTTCCTTTGTAAAACCACCCTCTTTAAAGTCATCTACATGTGGTAATACATTTTGGGCAATTTGCACCGGGTAGACCTCAGGCTTTGGGACATCACTACCCTCACTAAGAAAAGTATTCTGGCTTATCAACTCTGCCACAGCTGCGGCACCTGTTCCTGACACTGCTTGATATGTTGCCGTCGTTACTCTCTTGATCGAACTGACCTGTCGCAAGGCGTCCAACGCCATCACCAAGGGTGTAGTCGTACAGTTAGGGATAGAAATTATCCAGTTATGGGTATCCAGATCGCTAGCGTTAACTTCCGGAATTACAAGTGGAACATCCTCGTCCATTCTAAAGGCACTACCATCATCGATCATTATTATTTTGCGTTCACGACACCATGGACCCCACACTTTCGACACTTCTGAAGACGCAGAGCAAAAAACAAGATCAACACCTTCAAGCGCCTGTTCATTTGTTTCGAGAACCGTTAGCACCTCGTCGCCGTATTTCATCTGTTTACCAGCCGATCTTGCAGAAGCTAGAAGCCGTAGATTACGAACAGGAAAATTCCGCTCGAATGCAACACGCATAAATACTTCACCAACAGCACCGGTAGCGCCAATTACCGCGATATCTAATCCCATTTTATTCAAGCTACTACTCCATACTGCATCAATTATAAAAAAATAATCTAAAGTTTATTGTTCATTAAATTCGATCGCCACACCTATTCAAATATTCATGCACTCTAATTGTTAGTAATCAGAGTCCTTCCGTCAAGAACATCTATCTAAAACAAGAATATCAATTTGAACTAAGATAAAATTATGTAAATAAAACGATGACAGGATTGTGTTGATAAATGGTAGACGAGGAACAAATTCTAGACCTAGAAACCCAACAGGTGGAGCAACCCAATGAGGCTCCCTTAGAACTACGACGCGCTAATACGAATGGAAAGAAAAGGTGGTGGCCTTGGTCAGGCCAAGAATCATCTGAAAGCTTCGTGGCGCAGAAAAATCATTTTCTGACGCTAGCTGAAGAAACCGCAGGAGCCCTAAAAGAAGCAAGGGAAAATCTTGACCTGACACTAGCTGATATGGAATCACAAACCTTTGTCAATGGCCAATTTCTTGACACGATAGAAAAAGGTCAGTGGGAAAAACTACCAGCTCGTGTATACGCCCACGGAGCGGCTCTGAGTTATGCAAATGCAGTAGGACTCGACAATCCGGCTGAACACGCCCGAAATATTTCAAACGTCTTAAGAGTGCCAGAACATCTAAATCCCAGTACAGGTCTTATGAAGAAATCTTCAAAACAACTAAATACCTTCCGGATCGAAATAGTAATCTTGATCGGAATAATTGCATTACTCGTAGCTACAAGTATTTATATACAAAATTCTGGAATGATCTCAGATATCTTTGATAACACCGAGGACCAAACCACAATGCTAACGAACAGCGTGTTAGCTTTGGGATCAAAATACGTACTGCACACGCGTGCACTACGTCGCTAACCGCTGTAGACTGCGTAAATGAATGAAACTGTAGCAGACCTAATTGATCAACAGGATTTACTCATCGATCAAAGAAATCGTCCTCTTCAAGATCTTCGTATTTCCCTAACTGATAAATGCAACTTTCGCTGCCCTTATTGCATGCCGAAAGAAATATTTAAAGCGGGCTATAAATTCTTAGATCAACAAGCAATTCTATCTGCCTCTGAAATTATCCGCCTAGCGCTAATTTTTAAAGACCTTGGAATTAATAAAATTCGCCTCACTGGAGGAGAACCTACTCTCCGAAACGACCTTTTAACTATCATCTCTGAGCTTGCTAAAATTCCCGATCTTGAAATCGCCATGACCACAAATGGCACTCGGCTCGAAGAACTGGCTCTTCCACTTCGTGAAGCTGGCTTAGATAGAATCACGGTATCCCTTGATGCGGTCGATGCGGCAACGTTTGAAAAAATGAATGATGTCTCTGTGCCTCTGGAAAAAGTTCTTGCTGGCCTAGACTCTGCACGAAAAGCAGGATTCAGCCCGATCAAAATTAATACTGTTGTGCGCAAAAATTGGAACGATAAAACGATTATCCAGCTAATTAATCACTTCAGAAATACAGGTGACATTGTCAGATTTATAGAATATATGGATGTTGGGTCAACAAATGGCTGGAATATGTCAGATACCGTCCCCACCAAAGAACTATTGACTACTATAAACAATAACTTTCCAATAGTTCCTGCTGACACCAACTATGTCGGTGAAGTTGCCAAAAGATATCAATTCATTGACGGATCGGGTGAAATTGGCTTTATCACATCAGTAACCCAACCCTTTTGTGGAACCTGCACGCGAGCGCGTGTTTCTGCGGATGGAAAGTTATACACCTGTCTGTTCTCAACGGCCGCATCTATTGACCTCGCTAATCTTCTAAGAACAGAACAGGATAATGCCTTAATTTTAGAGAAAATAGGTACGGTATGGAAAAATCGTACCGACAGATATTCTGAAATTAGGTCGCAAATCGATTCCGGTGGAGATCACAAAAATAAAGTTGAGATGTCCTACATCGGTGGTTGATTTACACTTTGCTCAAAAACATTGCTAAAAATCCAACCGTATTAAACAGCGCATGAATCCCGATAGAGGCCCAAAGTGACCTCTGATGAACGAATATCATCGAAAAAATAATTCCAATTCCAAAGATTGGAATTATTACACCGCTATCCAAGTGTGTGATTGAAAACAAACCTGCGCTCACGCAGTGAGCAATCCAATTCGGCCAACTAGCTGTAAGCCCCTGAAAAATAACACCACGATAAAGTAATTCCTCAGCAACCGGTGCTCCACAGATTGTAGTGACTGCCAACAATAGCCACGCGATGAAGGAACGGCCTTCGGGACCTGGAAGCGGAACGGCATTTCCTCGCTTGAAAGATGTGAGATCCAAACCTAGTACTAATTCCAGTGCAATGATAACTAACAAGTAACCAATTAAAACTAGGTACGATAGCCCCAAACCCAGAAATATCACTTGGATATTTGGAGCCTTGTTTAATCGGAGCGCCACGAAGAAGTTTCCTCGACGGCGAGCAAATATTAAAACCATGACGACAATTGAAAACTGCCAACCCAAGCTGGTTGCCCATATATTCACGTCAGTAAGGGACTCTGAAACAGTCGAGGCAAAAACTATGGCGACAACAAATACTAGACCAGTTGTAGAAACAAAAAACGCCCCGAAAGCATCACTTAACCGAAAAACATTACCCACGGAGTTAACTTATACCATCAACAAAATTATGATGGTAAGTCCCCCAGTTTATTCGCTACTGTAGCCATGTCTTTATCGCCACGACCACTAAGATTCACAACCACGACGTCAGAACTTAAGATTTCATTATCTGACCTAAGGCGCTTCAGGGCGCCAAGAGCATGAGACGGTTCGAGCGCTGGGATAATGCCTTCTAATCTAGAGAGTTCTTGAAATGCCTGAAGTGCCTCCGCGTCAGTTGCAGAATAATATTCGGCCTTTTCCGAAACTTTCAACCATGCATGTTCCGGTCCGACACCTGGGTAATCGAGACCTGCAGACACTGAATGAACGGGTGACACCTGACCATTTGCATCTTGTAAAAGATACGTATAAGTCCCATGAAGCACACCAGGACGACCGAGTGAAAGTGTCGCAGCATGCTCCTTATCTAATCCTAAGCCGGCGGCTTCTACCCCAATTAATCGAACTTGATCATCTAGAAATGCATGAAACATACCGATGGCGTTCGAGCCTCCACCAACACAAGCCATTACCACAGACGGCAACTTACCTTGCACCTCAATAATTTGACGCCGTGCCTCTCTCCCTATAATTCCTTGCAAATCTCTGACCATTGTTGGGTAGGGGTGCGGTCCAATTGCCGATCCAATAATGTAATAAGTATCTCTAACAGTTGCCACCCAGTCACGAATTGCCTCACTAGTAGCGTCCTTTAGGGTCTGTGAGCCCGCGCTCACGCCAATAACTTCAGCTCCCAGTACTCTCATCTTAAATACATTAAGTGATTGACGAGCCATGTCTACTTCACCCATGTACACAACGCAATCCAAGTCTAATAATGCGCAAGCTGTAGCTGTGGCAACCCCATGCTGCCCAGCTCCAGTCTCAGCAATTACACGCCTTTTACCCATTCGCTTGGCCAATAAAGCCTGCGCAAGCACAGCATTAATTTTATGGGCACCGGTGTGACAAAGATCTTCTCGCTTCAAATATATTGATGTATCCAGTGCCTCAGAAAGTCGCTCAGCAAAAGTAAGCGGTGTTGGGCGCCCTACATAATCTCGGAGTAAATTATCAACATCGACAAGGAAACTCTCATCAGCCATAGCTTCATAATATGCTGATTCAAGTTGCTGAAGCGCTGGCATCAATGTCTCTGGTACGTACTGACCGCCGAAGCTTCCAAAATACCCGGCTCTCACGGACGACTCAATCTTTGACTCAGTCATATTATTTCTCCTGCCCTCACTTAGTTGCTTTTGGCATTTTCAATGAAACTCGCCACTTTCTCGTAATCTTTCAATCCATCAGTTTCTGTGCCACTCGAAACATCAACAGCCCATGGCTTTACCGCACAAACAACATCCCTGACATTCTCTGGCGTTAAGCCGCCGGCTAATATAAGCGGAACTTTCTTTACTGCATTCGCAGCTAAATCGATAGAAATTTGCTTTCCTGTTCCTCCTGCATATTTGCCAGACTTAGCATCAAGCATCAAAGCGAGCGAGCGCCCAACCGGTATATCAACTAATGGATCGGATAAATCATCTTCAGGGTCAATATGTACCACCTGGATCACTTGCCTATTTACTATTAATGAAAAATCCCATGGTTCAGTTCCAGACAATTGCACCAAATCAATTCCAGTTTCCTCGACAATATTATTAATCTCTTCGGCACTTTGATCTGCGAAAACACCCACTACTAAAGGTCGCTTATAACCAAGATATGACTCAATCCTGTCAGCACCGTACCTATACCAAAGTCTTAAATCAGTAACAAGATCACTGTCTGAGTGGCTGGGTGGTGGTGATTCTAATTCGAACGAATCTAATGGAGGACCAAGTTGCCTTACCATCGCGCGAGCCTCAGGAATCCCTACTTTTCGAGGTGATTCCGCAAATACAATTCCGATAAAATCAGCCCCTAGCTGAGCCGCAACTGCGACGTCCTTGGCTGTTCGATTGCCGCATATCTTTACGAAAGGTGGTTGATTCATCAGTTAATCCTCTGTCAGCATTAACTGATGTGCAAAATGTGTCACCTCAGTTGATCGAACAAGAGATTCACCAACAAGCATTGCGTCAGCACCAGCCTTCAACATTCGGTCCGCATCTAGTCTAGATCTGATGGCACTCTCAGCAACCAAAATTTTATCACTAGGACAAAAACTTGAAAGATCCTCAAAAGTCGATAAATCCTCACTAAAATCTTTCAAGTTACGATTATTAATTCCGATAATCTTCGCGTCAACTCTCAGAGCAACTTCCAGCTCTTGCTCCGTGTGGACTTCTACTAATGCCTCCATACCGAGGCTTCGCGTCTGATCCAATAAAAACTTCAAATATTCTTCCTCAAGAATCGCAACAATAAGAAGTAACGCGTCGGCACCCATCAATCGTGATTCGAGTACTTGGAAATAATCGAAAATAAAGTCTTTTCTGAGAATACCTGGGCTATTTATTTCACCTGAAAATAAGTTTGATACGTCAACGAGATCGCCAATAGAACCCTTGAAGTATTTCCCTTCAGTTAATACGCTGACAGCCGCACATCCAACATCTCGATACACGTGAGCTTGTTCGCTAGATACCAAATCAATATTAAAATCACCCTTACTAGGTGAGGCGCGCTTTATTTCCCCGATTAGTCTGATTTTTGCCGATTCCGGAGTATTCTCAGAGCCATTCCGCAAACGATCGCCAAAATTTTGTGGTGACCTTAGCTTCTGATCACTAGAGGCAAAAGCTAACTCTAAATCTTTTAGTGGGAACTCAGATTTTTGGATTTTCAAGAATTTTTTGCGGTCTTGAACGATATTATCAAGAATAGTTCCCGTTAAACGCGTATTACTTTCCCAAGCCGACATAATTTAAATCCGCCTACTACAATTCTATCTTCGAGTCGCCTCAATAAATGCTGCAACCTTAGCAGTTACATCTCCAGATTCAATTAAGCTAATCGCCTGCTCACATCCAGATCTTATCGATGAGGCCAACCCTGTCACGTACAAACCCGCTCCAGCTTGTGCAGCCACTAAATCTCTAATGGCCAATGGGCCATTTCCGGCAAGAACAGATCTCCAAATCTCAGCATTTTCTTTCGACGTCCCCCCCACAAGTTTATCTTCATCGTGCTTCTCCAGACCAAGCTCTTCCGGTGAAAGCTCAAAACTCT
>Ga0302134_10000008_pt1 | contig 49447 bp, 41 predicted proteins | sample CB9_SCM_MG_FD_203123 | JGI IMG/M metagenome (GOLD analysis project Ga0302134, IMG submission 203123) | Marine microbial communities from Western Arctic Ocean, Canada - CB9_SCM | ecosystem: Environmental > Aquatic > Marine > Oceanic | place: Canada: Western Arctic Ocean | collected 2017-09-19
TTGGTCGCGTCGTGCTCGGTTTGCGTGTTCCGGTCGCCAATCGCCGCCGCGCCGACGCGTGCCTCCAAGGACGCGACAACCATTTGCTTGTCCGCCGCCGAGTCGCAGATCACCAGGACGCCACCACCCGGATGGGCCGCGCGGTCGGCAGTGGCGAGCTCGATGGCGGTTTTCACGAGCTCGTGATGCGCAGCTTGGCGAGCGATGAACGCCGCCAGTTGCCAATTCCGCCCATCGCGGAGCGCCTTGAGATGCTCCTCTGCTGCCTCGGGCGAGAAGTTGGCATACGTGATGACATCTTCTTCTTCGACCCCGAGGTCAACGCGCGCTGCGATCATCATGGCACTCGCGACGAGTTGGTTGTTGGTGTCGATTGGGAAGCCGACCGAGTCGCGCAGCCATTCGATGGCCAACTTCAACGACGGGCCTGCGATGGGCGTGGCCGTCATGGACAAAAATTTCGGAGAGACGGATGCGACGCGGCGAAGCGTCGAGTTGCGAATGCACGTCGTGTAGTACTTGTGAACCTCGTCGAGAACGCAGAAGCTCGTCGGAGCGACCTTGGTCAACTTTTCAGACAGCACTTCGCGGGCCGCCCCACTCGACAACCACTCCACGCCCACGATGTTGATCGAGCTGTCAAATGTTGGCGCCGCGCGGTCGACGACCTTCACGGCGCTGCCCAGTCCCCACGTGACGGAGAGCTCTGTAAACGCCGTAGGAACGACCGCCTGAGGAGTGAACCACAAAATGCGCTTGGCGTCGCCATGCTTCCGGAGGTGTGAGAGGGCGTACCAAATGCCGATCAGCGATTTGCCCAAGCCGGTGGCGAGGCTGCAGAAGTGCGATGGGACCTGCACGACCGCCCTTTCGTCGCGGCGAAGCATGTTGCGCGCGAGGGACGTCTGATACGCAAACGGCTTGCGCCCGCCGACAGCGGGGGTGCCGAAGCTGGTCTCGAGTCCATTTGCGAGAAAGGTGAAGGTGGACTTCCACGACGGCTCGGGCACCCTCTTGAGAATAATCGCAATGCGAGCCTCCACGTGCCGCAGGAGGCGAGCGTCGACAACGTTGAAGTTGGGAATCGAAGTGGGGCGCAGCGCTCCTGGCGCGATGTGCGAGATCCAGAGCAGTCCGCGCCAGACAATCCAATCGCCCGGCTCGGCGGCCACCTCGTCCGACCCGAGGCCACCACCCAGGCCAGGAACCGGCATGTGCACTTTGGTGTACTGCTGCCGGAGCATCGAGAGGAGGCGCAGCTGGACGACACGGCGGTCGATGCCGAGGGTGTCGAGTGCGATCTGTCCGACTTGGAAGAGAATCTCATTGAGCTCCACATCCAGATTGTTGCTCAAGCCAAGCTCCGACGGGTCTTCGGCGAGGAAGCGTGCTACCGCCCTGGTGTCTCTGAGCGGCGGCAGTGGCGGGAGCCTGAATTCCGTAAACGGAATCGAGACCGTGGGAGGTTCGTCCCAAGACCACTCGATGTCTGGGAGCTCTGGGCGGGGAGATGTCACAAACCAGTCGCCGTCACGGTGCTCCGCGCGGTTGTAGCCTGGAAGCATGGTCGATTTGAACCGACGTGTCGAGACCGTGTTCGCAGCGGCGATCGCCTTGGCCGTGGCAGTGGCGGTGATGGCCGGCTTCTTGACATTCTCGGCGGCGTGAGCCGACCACTGGTGGATAACTACAGGGTTGTGAGACTCGACACCAATGACGACGAGCAGACGCCAGGTCGTCGACACAGAGGTGACGTAGACGTCGGTGGCATTCTCGGCGACCGTCGTGTTGACGGTCACGGGAATGCCGTTCACTCCGGCGGCGAGCACACCTGCGTCGATCTGGAGACTGAGTTCACTCTGCTTCCGATGAGTCGCGTTGTCGAAGGGAACGCTCAGGCCAAACAGCCCGATCGAGACGCATCGCTGCTGGAAGCGCACACGCTTCACAACCTGGTCGGATTCGTCGAGGTTGGACTGTGAAATACGCGGATTGAAGCCCGACACGCGGGAGAAGATCTCGGAGAAGCGCGTTGCAAACGTCGGCGGGCCGTCGAGGCTGACGTGGCCGATGCCGCGAAAGACATGCTGGTCGATGGCGTGGTAGAGGGGAATCGTTGCAGAAATCTCAATACCCGCCTGGATACACGGCACCGTCGTCCCACCGCCAATCCTGACGCACAAGAGCGTGGCAGTGTCGAGCATCGACATGTCACCCTCAAACGACCGAAGCACGCGAAGAAGGCGAGCGGCCATAAACATGTGGACCTCGTGGCAAGGAACAGCGACTTCACGCGCCAGACGGCGAGGCTCGCGCCACTGAACAAGGTGGTGGTGCTCAAGCATCCGAAGACCAACGTACATGCAGCCCATAACGAGCGCAGGTGTGGCGTTGTAGCCAGGGACTCGTACAGTGACGAGCGCCGCGGCCATCAACGCCGCCACAGTCCCTCCTGTGTTCATTATGGCATTCCCTGGAAGGGCGTCCTCGACGGCGATGACTCCCAACCGCTTCAGCGCGGCCGTCGGTCCGCGCACAAACAACCCCAGGTCGGGAACGAACCCATCGCCTTTGGTGCTACAAAGAAGGCCGACTGCGACGGCCATCACGATGCGCGCGTCAACGGCCTCTACAAAGCCGGGAAGAACAACGTTCTTGGCGCGAACCCTTGCCAGCTTCTGAATTACGGACTTGAGGAATCCAAAGCCGACTTTTGGTCCGTTGAGGACGGCGAACGCCGCGTCGACTTGAGCGCGCCCCTCACTTCCAAAGTCAATGCCTCTGACGGTGCGCTTGGCAACGTCGGCCACCTCGTCCGGCTTAAATGGCATTGTTCCCGACTGTGGCATGGCCACGACGATCGTCGTGTTGGCGTTGGCTTCGATGGAGTAGTACTCGATTGGTGCGCGGACGTCCACAATGGCACCGTGAACGTTGACATCGATCACGGCGGGCACACCGGAAAGCTTTTCGGAGGACTTGGCTTGGAGGAAGAGGTTTGGGCGCATTGCGAGAGGCCCGACGCCACACTCGTTGTCCGCGTCGTAGACATTGCGCAGCTCAACAAGTAGGTCTACCGGATCGACAAGCTCTTGCGACGCCTCCCACGAGCGGACGCGCTCCGAAACCGATCCCCACACTCCAGCGGAGATGATCTTGAAGCGCAACGGAGCCTCACCGTTGAACCCGTGGGTGAGAGAGCGGTTTGGATTCTTCACGTTGACACTGTGCGAGCCCGCGTAGCCTAGCATCGCGTGGCCGGTGACGATGGCTTGCGCCGACAGCCGGTCCAGCTGCTGTTGGGCGACATCTGGGGTCACCCCCATGTACTCGGAGAGGCGTTTGGCCCACCCGCGAGGGTCAGCAGTGGTGTTGTATTCACCGGAGGCCTTCTCCGATGCATAGTCGTAGGGGAAGACATTGCCTTGCGCCACCTTGAGCACAACACCATCTACGGATGCAACGGCGCCAGGTGTCGGTTTCTCGATGTCCTTGTCGTCACGCCGCACGCCGCGGAGGGTGGTGCCGTTGGGCGCTCCGGTTGCGTCAGGAGTGCGGAAGTTGACGAACGTAGCTGAATTGCGGGCAGAGGAGGATTGCTTCATCTATCTTGTTGTTTCCTATTCTTTCTGTGCCCGGGAGGGTGGAGACTGGTGGTGGGCTACAGTCAACCCCCAGGATTTTTGGGTTTGAGTCTGCTCGTCGTGCATGTGTATGCCCGATAGACATTGTCATGTGGTTGTCAGGTGGTTGTACATGTACCGTCCCACATTTGGTGCTCGCATTCCAATGCGCCTCTTTTCGTCAATTCACACTAGACCCATAAATTCATTCATTTAGTATGTAAACCACCCAAGTGTGAATTGACGAAAAGAGGCGCATTGGAATGCGAGCACCAAATGTGGGACGGTACAGGTACAACCACTTGACAACCACTCGACAAAACAAAAAACAAACCCCGAATACAATTTTCCCAAAAACACAACAACCAACACCTGGTTGATATTCCAGCGACTCAACGCGTAGAATCAGGTGGAATTTGTAACGAGGGGTGTGTGGACTTCTATATACATGCTCCCAGACCTTTCCAGGTTGTCACATCTCAAGTTTGGTCGTGAAACAAGCGATGGAGTGTATTGTCTCCGTCCCGCCAGCGTGCTGGCGGCGGGGCTGGCGTTCGGCGCACATGGGAAGCGCGAGCGCGAGTCGCCCGAGGTGACAGTCGTGGCAAAGCGGCTACGGGTCGAGCTACCGGAGCTTCCGGACGACGTCCTTCTGAAGATCGCGGTGGGGATGGTGGGAGATGACCCATGCGGGAAGATTTTGGACGTTTGCTTGTTCAGTACGAAGTTCGCCAACCTTTGCAGGTCCGATGGCCTCTGGAAGCTTTTGTGCGAGGTCAAAGGATACGATCGCGAGGACCGCACGACCGGCTACCACCGAATGTTGGACCCCTCCACGCCGATGCGGTGGAAGGACCAGTTTGTCAAGTGGTGTGGTCTGCGCTTCATGGCGAGAGAAGAGTTGAGGCGTGCTGTTTCGCAGCTGCTCGAGAACGATCCGACGGGTGCGGCAGAGCTCGGCCCCTACGGCCCAATAGGCTCGTGGGACGTGTCCATGGTCACCGACATGTCCGGCATGTTCCAAGGAGCGACGAGCTTCAACGGCGACGTGTCCAGGTGGACGTTTCCAGAGGTCACCAACATGTCCGTCATGTTCCAAGGAGCGACGAGCTTCAACGGCGACGTGTCCAAGTGGACGTTTCCGAAGGTCACCAGCATGTCCGGCATGTTCTCCGGAGCGACGAGCTTCGACGGTGACGTGTCCAGGTGGACGTTTCCAGAGGTCACCAACATGTACGGCATGTTCTACGGAGCGACGAGCTTCGACGGCGACGTGTCCAAGTGGACGTTTCCAAAGGTCACCGACATGTCCCGCATGTTCCAAGACGCGACGAGCTTCAACGGCGACGTGTCCAATTGGACGTTTCCAGAGGTCACCGACATGTCCAACATGTTCCAAAGAGCGACGAGTTTCGACGGTGACGTGTCCAAGTGGACGTTTCCACGGGTCGTCTACATGTCCGGCATGTTCTCCGGAGCGACGAGCTTCAACGGCGACGTGTCCAAGTGGACGTTTCCAGAGGTCGTCTACATGATCAACATGTTCCACGAAGCGACGCGCTTCAACGGCGACGTGTCCAAGTGGACGTTTCCACAGGTCGTCTACATGTCCGGCATGTTCGCCAGAGCGACGAGCTTCAACGGCGACGTGTCCAATTGGACGTTTCCAGAGGTCACCGACATCGACGCCATGTTCGAAGGCGCGACGCGTTTCAACGGCGATGTGTCCAATTGGACGTTTCCAGAGGTCACCGACATGTCTTTTATCTTCCACGGAGCGACGAGCTTCGACGGCGACGTGTCCAAGTGGACGTTTCCAAAGGTCACCAACATGTCCCGCATGTTCAAAGGCGCGACGCGTTTCCACGGCGATGTGTCCGAGTGGCCGCGTCCAAGGTTCATCCGTGTGCAAAGGATGTTTGAGAACGCAACGAGCTTCGACGGCGACCTGCCCGATTGGATGCGACCAGAAGACGTGTTCGGCTGACTTTTCCTGATTGTCGTGTGGTTGTCATGTGGTTGTACCTGTAGCGTCCCACATTTGGTGCTCGGTTTCCAATGCGCCTCTTTTCGTCAATTACAGTAAACCCACTCAATTAATCAATCACATAGGAATATGCTAATTGACGAAAAGAGGAGCATTGGAAACCGAGCACCAAATGTGGGACGGTACATGTACAACCACCTGACAACCACTTGACAAAACCATCGCATCTACAACCGCAGAACAAACGCCTTGTACACTCCAATCGCTAAGATGGTCCGGTCGACTATGTGATACAATTGTCAGCACAGTGGTCACGCAACAGTTGTGACATCCGTCTCAGCTGACCTGCAAATGCCGCGCAACCGACCGGTGCCACGGTCGCGCGACGAGCCGACGTCGAACAGTGCACGGAAGCGGCGCCCTACCGAATCCGATGCTGCCGAACGCGAAGCCAAACGAAAGCAAACCCTCAAAGCGTCCGAAGGGCTCCACCTCTCTGGGAGCGCGACCCACAGGCCATTCGGCCTCAATCCACGGTCCGACCAGTTGGAAGTGGCTAAAGAGGTTGCCCGTCTTGTCGGCGCCGGACACAACGTGGCCGAAGTCAACGGCGACGGCGGCGCCGGAAAGACCCTGACGGCCGGATTGATGGTGAAGGCAACGCACGCCGAATTGCAAAAGAACGCTCGGACAAAGGGAACTACGGTTGCACTGTGCTTCTCGATGCGTGCTGCGTTCGAGCCTGCCAAGGCCCAGCAGTACGGCGCGGCAACCGATACGCAGTTTACCGTATCGAACCGCGTGGCCAAGGCGGACTTGAAGACTCAAATCGCCAACAATGGCGGGCTCGGTGTGGTCTACTGCAAATTGCTTGCGATGATCTCTGGGTTTGGGGGGCACAAGAATGGCTGCGGCCTTGCCGACCTTAAACCAGATGACTTTCGTGATGAGCGCAAGTACAAGGCCAAGACGCGCGGCGGAAGGCTTCCGGGCTTTCTGAAGATGATTGACGAGCTCGGGGCTAAGAACTTCATCATCGTCGTCGACGAGCACCAGTGGGCGCTTTCCCAGGGAAATCGCAACGTCGTGAGCCTGATCTTAAACATGCACCTTCTCTGCCGGGCGCCATGGCGCAAGAATCCCGTCAACGTTGTTGTGTTCGGGCTGACGCCAAACTACGACGACAAACAGGGCGCTTGCAGCACAAGCAACTTTCTCCAAAACATTTACGAATTCTACAACCTGAAGCCATGGCCCAAAGGGCCCCCGCCCACAAAGGTTGAGGCAATGGCAGCACGCGTCTCCGTCACGCTTTCGAACGAGCAGGCGCTTGCTGCCGTGTCTTGGGCAAAGAGCGGGAACACTACTCACGCGCAGAAGAACATGCGGGGTGTGACGTGCCTCGAGAACCCACTCCATCCTGTTGTCTTAAAAGAGCTCTCGACCGCAATCGTCATGGACGCCGCCTCTCCCAACTGCTACAGCAGCCAAGAAGTCAAGGACAAGACCTACGGCCTCTACCAGATCGCATCGACCAAAGGTGGCGTCAACTACAAGGGAAGCTTGCCGCGCGACTACAAATCCAAGTCTTACACTGGCGACGAAACGCTCACGCCGCTCTCGAACAGAACGATCATCAACGCCTTCTTTGTCGTCCGAGACGCTGTCAGCTTGGTCAACGGGAAGATTACGTCGGACGATGGCGTCTGCCCACACCCTTACCTCAAAGGAAAGCGCCTCATGCAGCGCGTGCTTGCGACGGACGCATCGTCGGGACAGCCCACGAAATTCAAGAAGATCAAGCACGATGAATTGGTCTGCGTGGTCGTCGATGCCCCCTTCTGCAACGTGCTTCTGCCGCTCTGGAGCGCATTGTATGAGGCGCAAAATGACGATCAATGTCCTTCGCTCATTTTCGATCTCACGGCGGGAACGATCGAATCGGCACTTGCCATGATGCAGGGCACCATCCGGAACGAATTCCTCAAGAACGAACGTCGCATTTTCGTCTTTGTTCGCGCAGACCAGGTTTGCGGCGCGAATGCCTACAACAGCGTTACTTGGATGGTTGCTCTCACATGCAGCGACGCGATTCGACGGGAGATTTTCTGTCGGCTCACTCGCTGCGTTGAAGTCAAACCAGGCGACGTGGTGGTAAACTTCGACGAGCAACGACTCGTGTCTCCGCAAAGCGAGTTGACGCACCGGTACACGGCCAAACAACACGGCGGTGAATGGGGCGCAATGACATCCCAGCCAGACTGCTTCGTCTACGGGGAGATTTTGAGCCGCCTCAAGGAGACGTTCAGTTCGGGCGATCGTGACATTGTCACCAAGTACAAAAACGGCATCTTCCGCGGCCTTGGGGTCAAGACTCCGGTCGTCCCACTGGGCCGCTTCTTGCCAGGGGAGCCAATTGCGAGCCGCTTTGAACGCCTTGTGAACCTGCGCGCCGGAAGCGGCGAGGAGTTCGAAGAATGGAACACTGAGTTTACCAACTACCTGCGCTGGATCTATAATAAACAGAGCCCCCCGTCGGTCGTCGTTGATGAGGAGGCCGACGAGGATTCCGACGATGAGGCCGACGAGAATGCCGACACGGACGAGGATGAGGCCGCCGATGATGAAGACGACTACGAGGACGCAGACGCGTGAACACTCGATTGTAACTTGTCAAGTACTTGTCAAGTACTTGTCCGGTACTCGTCCACGCACGTTTGTCATGTGGTTGTCATGTGGTTGTACCTGTAGCGTCCCACATTTGGTGCTCGGTTTCCAATGCGCCTCTTTTCGTCAATTCACACTTGGGCGGTTTACATAGTAAATGAATGAATTTACGGGTCTAGTGTGAATTGACGAAAAGTGGCGCATTGGAAACCGAGCACCAAATGTGGGACGCTACAGGTACAACCACATGACAACCACACGACAATGTCTATCTGGTGTGGTTCACAGACACTGCACAACTCCAATGTTCTTCTGCCACTCCTCCGGACTTCCAGCCGGATTGCCTAACGCGTTGTTGACTTGTTCCGGAGAATTCTCGTCTACCCGCCCGCCACGGTCGTCCAGTTGATAGGAGTATTGGCATTTCCGCGCCCCACCACAGCCGCCATTGTCCGCGTTGCAAGAATCACATACTGCATACATCCTCGCCGTCGTGTTCCAGTTGTTCGGAGTCTTGTCGGAGGGGTACCCGACGTCCATTGTCAAAGGCACCATGTAATCTTCGCACGCCAAGTAGGGATCACCGCCAAACACACTGTGGGCACCGCCCGTGTGTCCAATCTTCCAGCACGCAATCGCAGGGTCGGGGTTGACTCCGTCTGAAGAAAAATTCGCGTGGTCCCAGATAGAGGTTCTACCGACAAGGTCGGCGCATGTCAATGCGTTGGGCGTGGAAGAATGGTCGGGCCACATAGGCAGCGGTGCTGGAGGCGGCGACGGTGGCGGCGGTGACGGTGGCGGTTCGGGAGGTGGAGGAGAGGGTGGAGGAGGAGAAGGTGGTGGCGGTGATGGGGTTGGCGGCTCTTCTGGAGGGGGAGGCGGCGTTCCAGGTGGCTCAATCAAGCATTCTACACAATCTGAGCACGTCCTTGACACAAAGTCGCATTTGGCTATCACCAAGCAATTCACGGCGTCGGGGCAGTCGTTAGCATGATTATCGTAGCTGTCGGAGCAGCACTCCGTTACTGTCCACGGAGTAGTATCAGTATAACAATTGGTCGTGTCGCAATCTCCCGGAACGTAAGGCGGTGGTGGCGGAGGAAGCAGCGGGGGAGGCATGGGTGGTGGTGGCGAGGGTGGGGGCGGCGAGGGAGGGGGCGAGGGTGGAGGCACGGGTGGTTGTGGAGGGGGAGGAGGGGTACTGCATTGCACAACGCCTTCGTTGAGATAGGGCTGACCACCGTCCTCCTCCGCCACGTAGTAATTGGCGTCGCTCGCGAGGCCGCCCCGTGACTGCTCCTTGAACGAAAACTCGCACGTACGAGATGGATTGTCAACGACGTCCACACAGACGGCCCACATGTCGTCCCAATCGGACCACGCATTTGTGAGCTCCGAAAGTGGTACCTTCCAGTCCGAGCACGTGTATCCACAGTACGGCTCGAAAGCAGTAGGACAAGAGTTTTCAACGTCGTCGCAGCACGGGTTGTTGATCTTGTGGCACCCAACCGTTGCGAGGAGGTCGCCGTCAGGACTAACATCGTTGTTTGTAATTTTAGTCCTGGCGGCGACCTCCTCGCAAGTGAGGGTCCTACCGGCAAGCGCGGGATACATCGGAGGAACTGCCACAACCGGTGGAGCGGATGGCAGGGGCGGCGACAACGGAGGCGTTGGAGGCTCCAGGGGCGATGGAGGTGCATTCGGTGGCGATTCGCATTCCGAAGGAGTTCCAGTTTCGCAATTGTCACCCGACAGCCCACATGCGCATTTCTTCACAGGGTGAGCCGCACGAACGTCGACGCCGTCGGTTATATACAGAAGACAGTCCAAGTAGTTCTTCCAGTGAACACGGACGCCGCGTATGATGCCCGAAGCAGAGATGTTGAGCTCGCTGTCGGCAACGTCCCCCGTCGAGCCGGCAACGAACTCTGTCCACGTCGTACCCACGCTTGTAATGTACTCGACGGGATTCACGTTTTCCTCGTTCAGGTTGTTGCACTCCAGCGACAAAGTCATCGAGTGCACTTTGGGTCCTATACGCACGTGGTCGCCTTCCATGAGGATCTCGAGCGTTTGTTCGTCGAGCGTCGCCTCGCGACCTTGAGCCAAGTATCGCTGCCATGTATCGGCGAGGTACTCACCGACCTGAGCGTGGATCCCGTAAGGATGAATTTTGTGTGAAGCGTCGCTCGTCCACAGAGGTAAAATGTTTGTGCGAATGGCATCGACGCTCCCGCCATTTGCCATGAGATCCGATTGGGCCTGCATCGTATCGCGGAGCTCGGGGAACCTCTGTTTTGCGTTGATGCCGCCACGCATTGGATCCACGTAGAGGAACGGCGCTCCAATCTCATTGGCGAGCGCTTGCATGTGGCAACCGTAGACGGTAGGAGCGGGCGATGATGATGTCAAGCTAGCCAACGTCGCGGCAACGACGTCCTCGTGGGCGTCAGAAGAGCCTTGATACCACGTAAATGCCGAAAACCCCATACCTTCAACGACGTCGTATCGTGTACGCATCGCAGCATACGCGCCAACGGAATCCGCTTTGTCGTTGGTCGGGTATCGACATCCAAACGCACCATCTCCGTCCTGAATCATCTGTTCTGTTACGCAAGTCGATCGAGTGAATGATGGTGAATGACACTCGATGCTCGTCGAGCCGTCCGACGCATCAACGACACCGATAGGCACTGTTGCGTCGTTAGTTCGCAACGTCTTCGCAAACATGTAGCACGGACACGAAAAGTGCAACGACGACGTCACACTCGTCCCTTTCAGCCACACAAGATCTTCAACCGTGACATTGTCCATGTGTCCAATGCCATCTGGAGAGTTGTGATTGTTCCACTCGTCGTCGCCAGAGCGCAACAAACGCATATTCACGTCTGAACCTAACCCTAACTCTGTGTTATCACCACCACACGTCCCCCAACCCTCCTCGGTGTTGGCGATCGGCAGCTCCATGTTTGACTGGCCGGAGCACATGAACGTCCTGCCGACTAGAACTGTTTCGATCGTGATCGTCTCACTTTCGACGATGCCAGTGCCACTCCCAGGAAAGATGCAAACGACCTCAATCTTGTAGTTCAAGAGCATGTCCAGATTGAGGTCCGGCGTATTGATTACAATCTCCCACAGACCATCTACAGATTGAACCGCTGGAATGGTAGCAAACGTAGTCATGCCGTCACTGGACTTTATGAGAACAGTGATGCTGGAACCGGAAGGTGCGCCTCCTTTGAATGTACTGGGGGTAAAGTTGTCCAAAACCATCGAATCGCGCACGTATCCAGACAAGATACGAAACGGATCTGCAGGCGGCGATGGCGGTGGAGGAGATGGTGGTGGAGAAGGAGGTGGAGGTGATGGTGGCGGTGAGGGAGGTGGGGGTGAGGGAGGCGGGGGCGAGGGCGGCGGCGAAGGCGGTGGAGCGGGCGGAGGTGATGGCGGCGGGGGCGATGGCGGCGGCACAGGCGGTGGAGCCGGCAGAGGAGGCGATGGCGGCGGCGGCGATGGCGGAGGCAACGGCGGTGGCGAGGGTGGCGGTGGCGAGGGCGGCGGCGGTGATGGCGGTGGCGAAGGCGGTGGCAGAGATGGCGGCGGCGAGGGCGGTTGCGAGGGCGGTGGAATTGGCGGCGGGGGAGGCGAAGGAGGCTTGTGATGTACGTGTAACACCACAAACTGAAGGAAGTCCCAAGAAGTATCTCCGACAGGTTTGTGGCATAGGTAGTACGTTCCTGTCTCTTCGTACGTTCCACTGGCAATCGTTTCTGGAGCTCCTCCGCCGTCGTAAGGATCATCTGTTACAGTTTCAAACCAGGGCGGGGCGGCAGGGGGGTCGTTTTCGGCGAATTGGGCGTTGAACGGGTTTCGATCGGACGAGATTGTATCGGATACGCCGACGATCTTGAATTCCGACGCGTATCGGCACTCTGTGTTGTAGTTGACTGAGTCGGTTGGGTCGACCGTGCATGTGGATGGGTTGCACGACTCTTCCGGACCTTTCGCTGTGCACTCGCGGCGCACGAGGCCACCGTAGTCTCTTTCTGTAGAATTGTCGATTCCGCTCGTTCCGATCGCTGCAGAAGGCTGCTTGTCAGCCATCAAGCAATTGTTGTCGGATCTGCCAGGGAGCATTGTCTGAGTGTATGAGTATTCTGCAACGCCGTCGTTGAAACGATCTTTGCGCACGAATGCAACCGTGTCGCCAGGGGTAACGACAGACCCCAAGAAGTACAAGTCGTAGGCAGTGCTGTGTGTCACGTCAATCTCGGACACAGGGGACGCACCGTCGAGCGACAAGAACACAAAGGGGGGTGGAACGGGTGGAGGTGACGGCGGTGGAGGCGAGGGCGGTGGTGAGGGCGGCGGCGAGGGCGGCGGCGAGGGAGGCGGTGAGGGCGGCGGCGGTGAGGGAGGCGGCGGCGAGGGTGGTGGAGGCGAGGGCGGTGGTGAGGGCGGCGGCGAGGGCGGCGGCGAGGGCGGCGGCGAGGGCGGAGGCGAGGGCGGCGGTGAGGGCGGCGGCGGTGGCGGTGGGGAAGGTGGGGGTGGAGCGGGTGGCGGTGGGGAAGGCGGAGGTGGAGTGGGTGGTGGAGTGGTCGGCGGAAGCGATGGCGGAAATGTAGGCGGAGGCAATGTTGGTGGTGGCGATGGCAGGGGGGACGGCGGGGGCGATGGAAGTGGCGACGGCGGAAGCGTGGGGGGAGTGCTTGGAGTTTTAGATGGCGGTGGCGACGGTGGCGGTGGCGATGGCGGGGGTGGCAGGGGTGGTGGCGGGGAGGGCGGAGGCGGGAGCGGTGGCGGCGGCGACGGTGGCGGTGGGAGGGGTGGCGGTGGTGTGGGTGGTGGCGGAGAAGGAGATGGTGGACTTGATGAGGGCGGCGGTGGAGAGGGTTGCGGCGAAGGTGGACTGGGTATTGGCCCAGACGGTGGCGGTGTGGGCGAGGGCGGTGGAGATGGAGAGGGCGGCGGTGGAGAGGGTTGCGGCGAAGGTGGACTGGGCACTGGCCCAGTCGGCGGTGGCGGTGATGGAGATGGAGATGGCGGCGGTGGAGAGGGTGGCGGGGGCGGTGGTGGAGGTCTGGGGGGGACGACGAATGGGGGAAACGGTGGCGCTGAAATTACGATGCGCGACACTGAAGCCATGTCGCCTCCGTCTGGTCGATTGTTTGCATTTTGGAAGAGGAGAATGGCCCCTAAAACGACTGTGCCAAGAAGCGCGCCTCCCACGATGAGGGTTTGATTTTGCAGAAAACAGGCGCGCAGGGCCGCGCCGCTTGCACGCCCTCGCCTCAGCTTGGACGGGTCTGCGACGCGTACGTACCCACGCAAGCGGGCTCCTGTTTCTGTTTGTTGTACAAGTTTTAAACTCATGCGTTCATTGTTGGAAACTAACATGTTACTCTACGCACCGTCTTGTTCTTTCAGTGGCCCCTCGGGGCAAATCAAGCGTTCGGTTTTTGTGGACATGACAAGACCGACCAATACGTTTGCTCACCCACTGTCGTCGCGGCTGCAAAACGGCCACGATAACGATTTTTGCTATACCATCAGACAAGGGGAAGCATCATGGGTGAAGCCGACACCACGCTGAATTTTGGCAACTTAGAGAACGGACTGCGGATTGCAATTGAAAAGAGAGAAGGTTGTGCCTTCCTGATCGATATTCTTTCGAATGGTCTCTGTTTCGACAATGCATCGTTCGAGTCCACCTTGGACATCATTGAATTGGTCTCCGATGAAATGCGTGCGCGGTTCGACATCCTTGTCAATGATGCTCCAGCGTCGGCCCTTGTGGGAGTGTGCAGCCGGATCGTCAACGATCTGAGCTTGGAGGTCGAGCCTGTTCTAAGGGCAGGCGTAGTCCAAACCATGACAGAAGCTGGCCTTTGCCGACACGTTCATCGACGGCTCGTTCAGGAGCTGTTCATCGATCCAGTGGGCGTTCTGCAGGCGGACATCGCGGCAATTCTTGGCAGATACGAGATGCCTGAACATGGAAACACGGAACGAACGAATCCGTTCGTTTCACCCGACAAGGTGAACAAAGACCGGCTCGAATTTGTTCTGCGCTGTGCCGACCACTACGCTGTCCGATTGAGTGGCATGAAAATCTACGGCGAAGACGACTCGGCGTGGACCACGGACCCCGCAAGCATCCACCGGCAGTTCGGGTTGATGAACGAGAAGAACCGAAAGATGCGCTTCAAATTTATGCTCATCATGGACGAGCTGGCCAAATTCCATATAAGTCGACGGATTATGACATCACACTTGCCATTTGTGCGGACGAAGCAGCGTGCGGTGGAATGGTTGTACACGAAGCTTGGGGCGCGTGTAGACCTGTTTGGCACCGTTACGAAACTCGAACGAGGGCACATGCGTGACATCATTGTAACCCTGAAAGGCGGAACGAAGCAGTTTGGAATCGTCGTTGCTGGATCACAGGCAGTTTCGGCTAAGTTTGAGAGCTATGATGTACCCACCGCTGCGAACGCCTTCCTTGTTGTTCTCGTTAGTCTGCATCCGACGACGGGAGTATACAAAGGCGTATGGCTTTTGACTGCGAACAACAACCCGAAGAGACTCTTCAATCTCGAAAGGAGTACGCCAATCCAACGTCTTGAGACTGATATTTCTGATCACTTCACGAACACTGTTGCGTCGACTGACAACGGACTCAACGAGCTCAGGCATTACACTTTGCCGGATACTTTATCCCCTAGGATGTTGCTCGAAAAGAACGAATGGGATACTTTTGCAAGAAGGTTTTGGTCGAATGCTCAAATTAAACGCATGTTCAATACGGACGCCGGTTCGGTGTGGGACCAGAGGTGCAATCAGGTGGCCAAAGTGCACCCATTGCAGCTTCCCAACAACTGGATTGGGTCGTGGCGGGTTCGTGAGGAGCTTGCGCAGTCTATTCTTTACGCGCTCGTAACAGGAGAGCGACATGGCGGGTGGTGTTTGTTGTTTGACAATACAAACACCGACCTGATGGCCAGGCACGTAGCCGTGCTTTCGAGTGCGTGTGTTTCGGAGTGGCTTGCGGCTCGGTCTTCGACTGTCCGCCGAGCGCTCGAGTTGCCCGCGGATGTTTTCGCCGTCGACATGCCGGACCGACTCATGTGGTCAACTCCTGGCGAAAATCCGAAGGAACTTCTGGAAAGGTACGACATGCGGACTGCATTGGTGAATGCCTCACGGAAGAAGCTGGTAACGTTCGTGGCGACGATGAAGGATGGTTGCGATCGTTATTCCAAGGGCACCGAAAACAGCATCGTTGCTGGGTCACTCAATGCGGGCGCACTGTCGTCCGTAATCGACAACCTTGTGCTTGTTTGGGAGTTTGTTATTGCGAACACGATTGTTAGCCCGCGTTTTCCTCTTGGAAAGGTCTTTGAAGGGTCGTCTTCCGACATGGAGTCAGTTGTCGGGTCGATTGTGGCACTGTTGGAGATTGGCCCATCGTTCGACAAGCAGGTCGGTGTCGATAATATCACGACGACGATCACAAACATCACCTCGTACCCGACTGTGAAGGTTACGATTGCCGCGATTGACGAGACGGTGTTCGGTCATTCCGTAGACATGACGCGCATCCGAGTCGTTTGCACTCAATGGGGGCAAACGCAGAGGGCGAAGAAAAAGAACCACACCCGTGAACTCGAGACACTTCGCTTGAAGGCCTTCAAGCTAACGGATACACGAGACGAGGCCTTCGCGGATGTCTCACAGATGTCGCTTCGTGAATCTGGTCCCAACCCGCTGCGCAGAGGAGGCTTAAAGTGGGGCAAGGGGTCTCTGACCTCACGAGAGAGTAAAGCTCAGAATTTTGAGTACGAGGCCAAGCTGGTTGCCAAAACCTTCAGGAAGAAGATGCAGTTCACGGTGGTGTCCATCGACCCGCCGTTCTTTGCGCAGGGTGGTTCAGACTCGCCCCGTCGTTTCCTTCCGAGAGTGTTCTTTGGTCGTCGGCTCGTAAGTGTGACACAAAAAGAGTTGGTATTGTCGGGGTATGTCAACTACGACGAGCGCTCGTTGGAACGCAAGAGAAAACTCACCAACCTTGCAGCAGTAGGCGGAATGTCTCCCGAGTTCACCGACTCTATCGACTGGTTCTCGCGGTATGAGCATCCCGTCGCACCTCTTGAGCACAAGAAGGAGTGGCATACCGATTTCGACGGCATTTATGACGATGAGCTCTCGTTCACAATTCCCATTGGAGCGCCCGTGCCCCAGATTCGATGTGGCCTGGGCGGATCGATTACAAAGGCATCGGAAGTGTGGGCGTTCCTGTGCGGCGTCCTCGACACGCCGGTGGCCATTGCATTGGACCTCCAGACCCGCAACATGTCGATTGAGAGTCGCCAGACGATCACAGAAAACGAGTGGATGACAGCCACGAAATTAATCTCTCAAGCCGTCATCGAACGCAATTCGGACGTCTTTTTCGGGGCGACAAACAACGCCCAGCTCTGCAACCCAGAGCTTGTGCCCCCGATTGTTGCATTGGGTTGGGATGGTCCAATGATGAGAGGCTATTGCGGATCCTTCGTCACTCTGTTCAATGCACGACTCCTCGGAGACTACGACGACCCCTTTTGGACCCGTCTTTACAAAAGAATGAAAGCGCGACACGGAGAAATCACACTGAGCAGCATTGGAAAGTACCTCGATCGACACCGCAAGATGTTGCCCATGCTGACTATCAACGCGGAGACCAAGGACGAACTCAACGAGGAGCAGGACGATTTCTTCGACCGGTTCGAAAAGAAATGGAAGTTCACCAACAGACACCTACGCCGCCATGTCCTTAACACGCTTACGAATACCAACGTCGTTGAGGTGCGACACGACGGTAACGGGACGACCCTCGTCCCAACAACGGTACCGGAACGCTTACCCACGCCATCTAGTAGTGATCCCGACGAAGCTCATCTTAAACGATGGTTGCTGAACAATGAAACCAATAGCCGTTTCCACCAGCGGAAGAAGCAGTGGCTGTGTGTGCGCAAAAGCATCTTAGACGCTGCTGCGTTGGACGACGACAAAGACTTCGACAACAGTAACGGCCCATTTCCACTGGACAAGGTGCTAGTCCAAGGAAACACAGGGGGACTCCACTTTCTTCGAGGCGCTTGCAAATTTTACTACGCAATGGCGAAATACAGAACCACCATGCAGCACGTTTACAATACACTAGAAAACGTGGACATTGAAAACAATGGTCGCCGCAGTGAAAGTCGTTTTCAGCAAATCGAGAGATGTGTTAACCGGGCAACGGTCGTGTTCGACTGTATAAACGATGGAAAATACCGCAATAAACCCTTGCTTCCACGACGACACCTCTTCAAACCTCGGACCGAGCTGCTTGGCGTCGGAGATTCCACGACGAATGGTAACCCCAGGACCCTTGACGGAAGAAGCACGGATCTCGTGCAGACGCCGCTTGACGAAAACGACCTCCATTACAATTGCAACGTCCCACGGGTCGTTGCCGCCATGAAATCCCCTGCGGAGTTTGCAGCCCACTACGAATCAAAGGAAGCGTTTAAAACGGACGCCACGAGCGTTCTTAGGTGGTTCGTCGATTGGATCCTTGCTACGAACGACAAGACTCAGTATGTCGTTGACGACGATAGCAATTGTGATTTGAACGGATTGGATACAAACATATCACAAAACACGCTTTTGGAGAAGACAACCGCACCGTCGTGGGCACAGCTCGTACACACGTGCCACGCTGTGGCAAACATTGTCGGGGCGGACTCCACTATGTTCGACATTCTAAACGAGTATTCTCAAAGTCTTAAAGATACGATATACGTCGAAATTACACGCGAGAACCTCAACGGGTACCCCTACTTCGAAACTCAGCTATCAGAGAACCTCTTCGTCGCCACCCCCGGCAACACCAACATCGACCGCTTTACTCAACAAGCAGTGGAAAAGTACACACCCGTTTTTGAGTATTTCGTCGTCAACGGCGTGATGCATTCGCTTGAAACGGCAGCGGACAGGGGCCTGGACTTTCAAGACCTTTCCACCGACATCACTCGCCGGGGCGCCAGAGCGTGGCTGCGGTGCCAGTATGAAAGAATTGGCGAACATCGATCTGACGAAGATAAATATAAGAACATCTTCAAAGATGCCGACGATGATTTGGGCCGTGCCGAGTTAACTCCGATGTGGATCTACCAAGCATGGAGCGGAGAGGTCCAACTTTACACAAATTTCTTAAGGGCGGCTAGGCAAGCCAGCGGCCAAACAGATGATCAACGGCAAGAGATGTTGAGAAGATTCCAAGCCCAGCACGAGAAAAACCAACAAACTGAAATGCAGAAAAGCGTCGAAGACCGAACGAACTACAACAAACAAAAATTCGACAAATTGGTAAAGGATGCCATCCACACACTAAACGCGGTTGCGGAAGCTGGTGCACAGGAGCATTGGACGTTCGATCGAGATCGGACGTGGCGAAATGGGACCTGGAAAATGTTTCGATTTTCAAATGGAAACTGGGTCGATGAAATTAAGAACATCGAAGACAGTCTCGACTATACAGGGTTAGACGACGGTGAACGTGCAAAAGCGATACTGCGCGACCGATTGCTAAAAGAACGAATCATGACCAATTACACCCCTGTGGCGGTCGACAAAGACGATGAGGAGCTCGACGAGTTAGGCGAGCAAGCGCGTCGAGACGCTTTAGAGGTTGCCAATTTCCTCGCCCACCAGCCCGTTGGTCTCACCGGAGATGAAGTCGAGTCAGAAGCGTTGCCGTCGGCGGCAGAGGCGATGGATACCGACGCAACTCTACTGACAAAAGGCGCCGTCGTCTGGTCCAAAGCGCGCAAGGAAACAGGACGCGTCGTCGCCGTCGGCCAACGTACGGGCAGTTCGGGTCGCTCCGTTTACGATGACGTTGTGGTCGAATTTGCAGGAAACCGAATCGTGAGCGTGTTACCAGAGTCTGTCAGCGTGCTTTTGGGTGCGGCCGCGTGAACGGTATGGGTTGTGTTGTCAAGTGGTTGTCGGGTAGTTTTTGATCTAAAAAATCCTGGGGGTCGACTGTCGACCACCACCAGCCTCCAGCCTCCCGGGGGAGACAACAAAGAAAGAAAACAATGCATTCGTCCACCTCCCTCTTGATCGGCGAATTTGTAGGTCGAAACACGTCCAAACTCCAGCCAGATGCCGACTGGGGTACAAAGTCCAAGAGCGGCTTTTCGGCCGATCAGCTTCGCGAGATCAACCGGAACCACCCAGACACCACTAGGCTCCACGAATTGACGCCGCACTGCACCACCGACACAGTCGCTCGCGACGCCGCCGTGCTCGTCATCAAGTTGCCCCCAGCGCTGGCCGACGCGGCTCGCGATGAAGTCGAGGCGATGCCGTTCGCAACCAAGACGATCGGACGCGGTGGCAAGGTCTGCGATGCCCACACGCGCCACCTCTGTTACGTAGGCCCCAGACCGCAGGAGGCCGAGCCGGCGACAGGCCGACAGCCCGTCCGCACGTGGGAGCAGCTTCCCGCCTCCACTGCCGTACGCGACCACCTCCATGCAATTCTCGGCGATTACGATTGCATTGTCGGGTGCGCCCTGAAGTACCCAGACATTCGAAGTTGCGGCATCGGCTTCCATGGCGATTCGGAGCGCCGCAAGTCGCTCGTGGTGCGCCTCGGCGCCAATTCATCTAAGCATCCACTTTGGTTCCGGTGGATGCTTCGTTTTGACCCCGTTTCGCCGCCCGTTCCGGTGCACTTGGATCACGGCGACGTGGCGATCGCGTGCCAGGTCGCGGTCGGTACCGACTGGAAATGCTCGTCCATTCCAACAATTCGACATGCAACTGGCTTCGTCAAGCATGAGTCCCCACCGCTCGAAAGAGAGAGAAAGAAGGCTCGAGACGCCAAGAAGCGCGCGCGTGAGGAGTAGTGTGTGTGTGTGTACAACAGGAGCTCTCCCAGACGCTGACAAACCCACTATGAGGAACGCATCCCCGCCCCCAAGACGACGCAGCACTGCCCCGTCAGAAGCGCTTGACTTGATTGAAGTAGCCTCCTTTCTTGTGTCAAAATTCAAGCATGCTCATGGAGATCGCACAATCGGACTCGCGTTTCTTAACCCGAAACTCAAAACGATGTGGCCTGAAGCGCCCTCGCCACGGGACGTCTGGCGCGTCGTCGAGCCCCTCCAAGACGCCGAGCTCTGGAACTTGTTCAAAGACGCGGGCGGAATCTCAAAAGAAATTGAGCCGCATATCGACGAAGGGGCGCAGCTCGAGGCGCTCAAGGCGTTGTGGGAAATACTCGTCGCGCGCGCAAAGTGACAATCGTTGGACAAGTACTCGACAGACATTGTCGTGTGGTTGTCAAGTGGTTGTACCTGTAGCGTCCCACATTTGGTGCTCGCATTCCAATGCGCCTCTTTTCGTCAATTCACACTAGACCATAAATTCATTCATTTAGTATGTAAACCGCACAAGTGTGAATTGACGAAAAGAGGCGCATTGGAAACCGAGCACCAAATGTGGGACGCTACAGGTACAACCACCTGACAACCACACGACAATGTCTATCGAGTATACATGGGTATGTCCAGTCGTTTGTGCAGTCGTCTGGACGTCAAACCACGTCTCCCCTCAGTCGTCCCCCACGGTCGCCTGTCAGTCCACCTCAAACTGTGTAAGCATCGGAAACAAACTGCCGCCGACAACGGAGTTGTCCACTCGCTGGCGAATCGCGTGTATGCGTTGTCTCAGAGCTCCAACCACCCGTCGCGTGTCACCGACGATACTTTTCTTCAACATTCCGATGAGATCGCCATCTACAACCCATCCGATCGGCACTGCAAGTGCCTCCACTTCCGTTGCGTTTAGCAGGTCGTTGACATACTTAAAGTTGGCAGCGAAATCTGCAACGGACTCTGCATCACCGTTTCCGATTCGGTCCGCAGTGTAGCTGTAAACGATTTGTAAGACACTTCCAACGATGCTCTTTATTTTGTCGACCACTTCGGTAGAGATAGTCGTTGTATAGTTGGCAGAGCCGGACTGACCGGTGAGTACGTCGAGAACTTGCGTTTTCAACATCGTCAGCGAGAGCAGAGCAGAAGTGAGCACCAGGTGCCGCATCGAAGCCGCAATGTCGCCGTGACGCAGTGTGAGAAGCGGTGGGTTCTTCGCAAAATGCCAGTACGGAGTGGTATCGCGCGCGTCCGCCAAAATGCTTTGCCGAACCACGGCAACATCATGCTGGTAGGGGGTGTCGTTGAGCAACCCGTCCAGGCGACGGTGTCTGTGCGAACTGCCCGGATACTTGTCAAACAGAGTGTTGTCTTCGTTTGAAGACAACTTCATCGAACCGTCGATCTGGAACACAATGTTGTCGATGTCGTCAATCTTAACGCTCCCAATGCCATGGGTCTGAGCTTCCGTAAGAATATTAAAGGTGTCCTCGATTAAATGTGGAAGGAGTCGCTGGTAATCAACTGGCTCTGCAACGGTCACCGCGGTCGCCAAGGTCGGGTCGGAGTCGCCGTAGGATTGTTGGTTGCGTGGCTCTTCCTCGCCGAGCTCACGCCACATCGGGTAGGAAGGAACTTCCATGCGCTTCTCGTACACGATACCGTGCAACGTGTAAGCCTCAGCTTCCAAAATGTTGCGCTGTTTCCTCTGCTCTTCGTTCAAAGTGGTCACCATCTTTACGGCATCTGCCAACTGTGCCTGGAAACCCACGTCGTCGTCGTCGTCGTCGTCCATACCGTCGAAACGTGCCCCTCCCTCCGAGTCAGTCCGACCCTGCATGACAGCCGCTGCTTCATCTGCTTCTTTTTGTTTGACCTTGTCCTGCAGCTGTTCGATCTTGTCTTGTAGTTCCTGCTCGTTCTCACGATTCCCATCTCCAAGTCGCAGTTGCCGGTTCGTCAAACTATAAATTTGTTGCTGGAGCTGTTCTGAATTCATGGCGTCCTCGTCCTCGTCGCCCTGGTCAACCTCGCTCATCATTTCCGTTTGAACACCAAGCGCGCGTCGCCGTGCGTCGACAAGCTCGTCAATTGTTGATGACATTGCGTGTTCGGTTGCTAACACGATGGCTACTGCTTCTCCTTTCACATAGAGAGCAAATGTAGTGGAGACGGGCCCTGGGCTACTGTCAACCCCCAGGATTTTTGACCACCCGCACCCCCCACACACACATACGCAGGCACAGACGATGAATAGAACGAATCAACCACTGCCGTTCCAGTTCCACCTGAAACCGACCACCGTCCGAGCGAGGGACGTCGAGGTTCCCTTTTTGGCGCGACAGTTGGCCGCCCTGCAGTTTTCCTGCGAAGTCGACAAATTGAAGACGATCGCCGGTACGGCGATCGCGTGGAGATCCTATCATATATGGCGAGTGTACGTGGCCATCTCGCCCGGCAAACCACCGGATACGACAACGTTCGACAACGACGTTGTTAAGCAAGCTTCCTTTCTGATTGCAGGGAAGGTCGAGCACTTTGCCTGGGTCGACGACAATCCATCGTTTTGGGACCAATTTTTGGTCGGATCGTCAAAGGTCGTCGAGCAAGAAGCCACGATTTTGGAAGCGCTCGAGTACACCCTTCCTGTGCACACACCGCACGACAACTGCACCGACGACGCCGTGGGCGCAGCAATCTTTTCCGCCGTAGACCTCGATGTGGGCTTCCGATACAGTGCCGACGACATTTTCAAGGCGGCCAAGATTGCCTCTGGTTTTCACGAATCGTCGCCGGCAAACATTTTAAGCATACTGTCTGCACTGCCACACGTGAAACAGACACACCTCCCACACACACAGATACGGAAGAAACAACGAACGATCTCCAAGGCCGAAAATGTGGGACGCATCGTGCCTCGGCCTTGGCGCGCCATCTCAGGTGCCACCACCAATGCCGGAGGCGCCACCGCCCGCCAAGGTTCCACGACTCTGTGACACTCGCGTGCGCGACGCGCCCAACTGCTGGGCGCCTCCGGTTGAGGCAGGGCCCCCGTGCCCGTTCGCGATGCCCACACCGCTGCCCATGCCCCCACCGTTCATGCTCCCCCAGCCCGTACTCGTAGAGCCCGTAGACCCTCGCCGAGCTCGGTTTAAGTGTGGCACGAAATTCCCCATGGCCGGTCTACTTAGGGAAGAGGGAGGTATCTTCGGCCACATGGATCGAGTCAGGGGTCCGTTGTAGTTGTCACGGTGGTTACAATCTTTTCAGTTTCTGGAACGATACTGTCGTTCTCAAGGTAATCAACAAGTTTGATGAATGCTTGGAACAGGGTAAAAATTAAAACGACACTTAAATTACGTATTACATTTCCCACCAACAGTTTCCCGCGCTTCTTCTTCTCCGAGCAAAGGCTTTGCCTACCTCGCCCGCCTCTGGAAGACGCGGGGGCCGCTCTCGCCACCACCGACACCACCACCGCCTCCTCCGGACGGATGCGTGGGCGACGGCGGGGTAGACGTGCTGCTGCTGTTGCTTGCCGCCGACGTGGCGGGTGCAGCGCTCGTCAAATCCCCAAACATGGACGAGAAGACGCTGTCGACGACGCCCCCGGATGCGGCTGGCTTTGGCGCGGCCGCTCGCGTCTGCCGTGCGGCGGCGGCGGGCGTCGAGGTGGGAACGAGCGGCCTCGACGATGCCGACGATGCAGCCGCGGGGGCCTTGGACGAAGCCCTGGCAGTTGCTGGCGCCGCCGCAATGGCAGCGACGCGCGAGGCGATCGTAGCGTCCACGAGGGACGATGGCCCCGTAGTAGGACGAGGCAGAGGAACAGTTTGCGCCGCCGGTGCCGCCGTCGGTGGGGCTGTAGGTTGTACCGGAGCATCATCGATCGGCGGTGCCAACGGCGGTGCCGGCGGTGGTGCCAAAGGAGGTGCCAAAGGAGGTGCCAAAGGAGGTGCCAAAGGAGGTGCCAAAGGAGGTGCCAAAGGAGGTGCCAAAGGAGGTGCCAAAGGAGGTGCCAAAGGAGGTGACTTGTCGTAATAATTGGGAATCTCGTGCAGCTCCATCTTTGCCAGCGTATGCGTCCGCTGAAGCCCCAGCTGTGTTCGCACGTCGGAACCCTTGCCTTGCGAAGCGGTATCCTGAAAGCGCGCAGTCCTTGCAGTGTTCATTTTGGTCTTCATGTCCGCAACAAACGCCGCATGAGCCAAACCCTTGGTGTCGATGTCGTACCTCCTGGGGACCCACTTGACGTTCACGTTGACATTCATGCGGTACGCAGTCGAAACCGGACCGCCCGTGAACGGCCCCGCGCGGTCCGAGCTCGCGTCGATGATCGTCCCGACGAGCCACGCGCCGACGCAGTTATCAACGTCTTTGTCACGGAACGCGTCGAATTCCGTCTCTTTGATCGCGCTGTCCTTGTGTTTAAACGGTGTAATATTGGCTCCGGTGGCCCGCTTGAAGTTATTGTGACCGGGAACGACCTTCATGCCTCCACCGGTGCGCTGCTTGTTGTGCAGGTACGTCTGGAACGCACGGGAAGTACAGGGCATCCATTGGTAGAAGTAGTACATTTTGGCTTTGTCCAAATCCATGGCCAGGGGTGTTCCGTCCTCGTTAAGAAGATCAAGCGAGTTAATGACCTCCTCCTCCTTGGCCCTCTTTTGGACAGCGCTTACGGTTGGATTGCCACGATTGAGGTACTCGGCACGAGGTGCCACGACGTCCTCGTAGAAATTGTATTCGCGCAGTGCGATATACGCTCTGTCCAGCATTTTGGCTTTCCGGTCGAACATCTGCGTCGGGTACTTTGTAAACGAATTGGTGAACGACGCCACAAAGTCCACGCCCATTCCTTTGTCGCTTCCACCCATTCCCGAGACGGCCGAATTGTTTGTGGTAAGGTAGCTATGCCACGTGTCGCCAGAGCGCTCAAGCCCAAGCCGGGCGGCACCCTGATACGCAAGCGTGTCAAAGCCGCGAGGGTAGAGTTCGGTTGGCGAATGGCTATCGTAGCTTAGGTAGCCGTTGTTGGTCTTTACCGGCCCTTTTATTGCCACATTGAAAACCGCGCCGTCACGCGCTCCACCCGTGAACGAAAAGGGTTCCTCGTTCGAAATGATGACTCCGTCGAGTGTGTATGCGCGGAGTATTGAGAGATCGTTGAGGTCGAGCTGCAGTGTCCGATCGTCGCGTTTCAAGAGGTTGACACCGCTGATCCACGGACGACGTTTGTCCAGCGATCCTACCAAAAGACGGTTCAAACCATCGACCCCAATCACATCCGCCAACATGCCCATCGTATCCTGCCCGTTTCCAAATCGGTGCTTTGAGGCGGCCAGGTTGGACCCAAGGTAGCCGGCTGGTGTCTTCTTCAGGAAAAGAACATCACCAGGTGACAGACGGCCTTTGGTCTGCGAAATCGATGTTAGAGCGGTGATACGCGCGTATGGGATTGTCACGTTCGTGCCGCGGTCGTTGCGGTTGGAGTGATCGAGTTTTGGAGCTTTTATTACTTCGTTCGGTGGAGACATAGGAGCGCCACGGAAAGACGTTTGTTCGTTTCCAATAGCCACTGGATTCGAAAGCGGGCGTTTGACACCCGCGTGCGCATTACCGCCGCCACCTACGGCCTGAAGCAAAGTCGACATTCTCTAGTTTTTACAGTGAGGACGCAATCGGGCCTTGGTTCAACTCTTTTAGGAGTTGAATGTGGTTATCGCATGGTTTCCCTAGCGCTCAAACCATCAGTTCACGGCTGCAGATCGCTCGGACGTGTCGAAAACAACCTTAAACACAACGTTCCACCGATGTACACATGTATGGGTCTGTCGGGCAGTTGTCAGGCGGCCCTCCCCGAGCCATCCCCGCAACACACTTGACAAAGCCCGTCGACCACGACCCATCCCCGCAACAAACTACCCACGGAACGGGTAGCCGTACGTCTTGCGGTGGTGGCAGTTGGCGCACAAAAGATCGCACTTGTCCATCTCGGCGTCGAGGATGGGTTCGATCTTGTCGAGCGCGGCGGCATTGGTGTGGTTGGCCACGAGGCCCGCAACGCCACCTTGCTTGCCGGCGAGCCCGCCCATCATCTTGGTGAGCTCGTCGCGGTGGTCGAAGTGGAAGGCGAACACGTTTTCGGTAGTGACGGGGCGTTTGCACTGGAGGCAGCACCCACGGCGCAGCTTTTCCTTGTCGACGTGCTGCTGCTTCGGGTACACCCTTGTGGCGCTGTGTTTGGCATGGTACTGCTTGATCTCCTCCTCCGTTCCGTCCCATTTGCCTGGCGGCATTAGTTCAGGGTCGCCGCTGCGGTTGGCCTGTTTTCCGGTCTTCTCGAGAAAGTGGCAGAAGCGACACGGCCACTGCAGCTTGGCCACCTCGGCGCGCATCGCGGCGACGCCGCCGTTGCACGCCCACCAGTAGTAGTGGCTCAGAGCGTGCACCTTTTTGTTGGCCGGGTCGAGCAGACCCTCGGGGTCGAAGTGATCGCCTTCGAGGACGTACTTGGCGAGCTCGCCGCGCTCGACGCAGGCCTGGTGGCGGCACCCGTTATGTGCGAGGCACATGGCCTCGCGCGTCGCGATCCAAAACTCCTTGCACGCCTTCTTTTCTCCGGTGAGTGTGTTGTTCGTCGTGCGGCATGGCGGGCAATACGATGTACGCTCTTCGACGAGGTACTCGCGCGCCTCGCGCGCCGCCTCCAGATCGCGTGACTCGTACGCCTCGTTATAGTCGTCGAGATTCTCCAGGAAGGCGGCGCGGAGACGACGGTTGTGCAAACACTCGTCCGGGGCAAACTTGTCTATGGACAAGTACTTGGTGGCGCAGTTCCCACAGTCACCAGACAGCCCGCCCGAACGCGTCGAGCGAATACGGCGGTATGTGCCGCCGTTGTGGTGTGGCATGCGCACCTCGCGTTCGCTTTCCGGGAAGAGGTTCGGCGGGACAACCGGCACCGCCTCGGGAGCCGGAGCGGGACCCGGCTGTGGCGGAAAGTAGTTCTTCATCGTTTTGACGTTTACAACAACCGTGGCCGGACGATTGGACGCACTCCCACTATTACCACCCTTCCGCTTTTTCATTCTGCGTTTTGTCTGCGGCTGTAAAGGCCAGCTGTGTTGTCTGCTATTCTTTATGTGTGTTGGGAGTGTGGAGACTGGTGGTGGTCCGGAGTCAACCCCAGGATTTTTCAGGTCGTTTCACCGATGAGAAACATGAGGCGCGGCCTCCCCCGTTGATCCAAACCCACCTGAGCCGCGCTCAGTCGGAGCAACAGCCTCCACGCTACCTCGGACCACTTTGAAGGTCGCGGTGATGACTGGCAGAATGAGCAGCTGAGCGATTCGATCGCCCTTTTGGCCTATAAAAACGTTGGTCGAATTGTTTTTGAGCAGTACCTTGACAGTTCCTCGGTAGTCGGAATCGACTACACCTGCATGGGCATCGATGTACTTTGTAGCAAGACCCGAGCGTCCCTGAATCTGTCCGTAACTTCCGGGCGGGATGACGAGCTTCAAACCAGTGTCGACGAGCAGTCTGTGGCCTGGCTCGACGACGAAATCCACAGCCGCGGTCAAGTCGACGCCAGCCGACCCTTCGGTGGCCCGCGCGGGCAGCGTTGCTCCTTCCGCCAGTTCCACGAGAACGAAATCGTCGCACTGCTGCGGTTCCATGGCCGCTATAGAAACCTAGATCGATGCAGTCAGATGGTGTATATAGCGACGGGGTTGATGACAACCGAGTTTGCCCAAAAAATTAAAGCACAGTCGTTCGAGTTGCACAACTCAATCGAAAAGGCGTTGGCAACAACTTCCGACGACGACACATTTTTCGTCTCCGGACAAGATCTTCGAAGCTGGAAGAAACGAGCAAAGAGCATCAACATTGCGTTAACAAGGTTCGTGCGAAGTGTGAACGACACTAAAGTCAGACACCTAACAGAAATGAATGTACTTCGGGAAGCTGTTCGGCTCGATATCATCGATCGTGAAGCATCGTATTCACAAACTCTGGCCGTCCTTCGTGAATCTGAATGTGAAGCGCAGATCGGGGTGGAGCGAGCGTTGAGGGCGGTTTCGAAGCAAGCGGTGCTTCTCGCGGCAGTTTCGGAGGTACAAGAGACGGTTTCGTTCAAAAATATCAAGATCTGTGAAGCTGGAGCTGAACTAAAGGATGGCGAGCTGCTTTTGATGCCTGATCCCAATATAGTGCCAACCACACGTCCCGAACAGCCGGCGGAGCCGGCGGCTCCGGCTCCGCCTCCGGATCCGCCAGCGCCAGTCGCGCCCATAGGTGAGCAACCTGGCCCATCGACGCTGCCCCCGCTGCAACCGCAAATCGCGGTCGCAAAACATGCGGCGGTTCGGATATGCGATGATTCGTCGGATGATAACGACTAAAAAACAGACATGTGCATGTGTATACTCGATAGACATTGTCGTGTGGTTGTCAAGTGGTTGTACCTGTAGCGTCCCACATTTGGTGCTCGGTTTCCAATGCGCCTCTTTTCGTCAATTCACACTTGTGTGGATTCCATACTAAATTGATTAAATTTACGGGTTGGTGTGAATTGACGAAAAGAGGCGCATTGGAAACCGAGCACCAAATGTGGGACGCTACAGGTACAACCACATGACAACCACACGACAAAACCACACATTCACGCGTTTCACACTCGATCGATTTGATTGCTACGTCGCCATCGAAATGGTAAGCATCACGAGCTTGCCAATATCGTTCCCATCCTCATCCTCGAGCAGCCCGGGCACGTCCTGCATCTCGACCACAGCGGCGCTCGACGACGAGGAAGAACATACAGACTCTACATGGTTGCATAGCACTGCCACTGCCGCTTCGTTGTCGATCAGCGCAGCAAACGGCAAAATGTAGTCCAGAGTAGATTGGTTTTCGTTCGGCCGGTTCAATCGCGCGTGCATCTCGCCCAGGCGTTTTAAGTTGGCCGCGTAGCTCGCAGACCTCATCGCGTTAAGCCGCTCGGGGCCCTGTCGAATTGGAAGTGTGTTCCGAAGCACCTCGTTCGAAGCCTCCAACAACAAATCGGCCTCAGCCGCAGTCGCATTCCACAGGGGCGCAATACCAAAGTCGTTCGTCGAGAGCTCCTTCGGTGTCGCACCAGCCGACGTCGGATTCGAGGCGCTCGTAAACACGAAATGCGACGCGCAGAAATCGCGCTCTCTGGCCGACGCCCCAGTGAACAGCGCCGTCTTGCGAGGCGGCAGTAGAAACTCGACCAGAGAATTGTAGAATTGATGCTCGTCGCCGTCGCTCACGTGCAGCGAAGACACTTTGCGAGCCACCGTGGGACCAACCTTCTCGGCAAGCTCGCGGTCAGCAGCGGCCATTCGTTTGTCGCGCCATCGCTTCTCCAGATTGGGCTCGTGCAGGATCGAAGGCGCGACAGGGGAGGTGCCTTCCATCGACAACGCAACGAACAGGCCCACATGCCCGGCCACGCCCTCCGGCGTTGCGAAAAGGTCACGCTCGCCCAAATCCGGCATACGCGCAATCAAGTCGGACGGGTACAGAGAGTCGACCCAGGTATCCTTGACACCGTTAATGGCCGTCATGTGGTCCTGGATGTCGTCGTCGGGTACGAGAAGCGATCGAGAATGAAGAGCAGCAGAAGTTAACCCCTGGAGCATTGCAGCCCTCGGTACCGCGATCGCGATTGCATGACCCGCCAACGACTGCGCCTTTGTATCCGCCGCATCGGCGTGACCGGCATTGGCGGCGAGCACACAAACGCCGATCACGTGATGTCCAAGCGCATTGGCAATAGCTGCGGTGGCCGGGAACTGCTTAGACAGCGCGGCATCCCCGGCGATCAACTCGGCCCTGTAAAGCGCCGAAGAAGTTCCAGCCGAACTGCCATCGCAGTCGTCTCCTGTAGCGACAGACCGAGGTGCCTCCGCCTTCCAACTCTCTGATGGCACCGATTGTAGACCCGTCGGCATCAACGTACTGATTCCATCGACCCGATAGGGGGTGATCGCAGCAGAAATGAACGACATTGTAGTGCAAGCCGTGTTTGCGTATTTTTCGCTTCCAATAACGCTGATCCCCGCGCCACATGTCGTCATGAAGTCGGCGAAGGCTTCCGCGTCTCCAACAAGCACATTACGCAATGTCGCAGCAGCCAGCGACTCGAAGGCCACGTCCGACAGAGGAGGAGGACGGTCCACAACGTTTACAGAAAGATCGTAACCCGACGCGTGGATGCCAACAGGCACTCGCATCACAGACTTAGACAGCTCGGGAACAGGCTCGAATAGAATGACGGACCTACGATTGACTCCCATCAGATATTTAGCCTCAACCACTTTTAATGCAGCTTCGGACCGCGCATCTCGCGCGGGGTCATGTTTGAACGTGGCCGAGGCGAATGGCTTGCCTGTGTCTGTATCGATTATATCGGCTCCTGAAACGTTTAAAACTGCAGAGTGCGCAAGCCAGCCGGCGTACTGCATCGGCATAGGTGACGAGCTTGCGTCTTCGATGTCCGAGAATATGTCCTTAATCAAACTTGATCCCTGTCCAGTCATTACATCGACCACGGATCCATCAATGGCAATCCCTGTTCGACTCGTCGTGGCGTTAATTCGTACGCGATCGTTGATCGTGATCGTTTTCACTCGTTTTCCGGCTATTTTTGACTTGAAGATCGTAAAATCGTCTGCGCTGAGTTGGATTTCAAAACTTGCCGCTTTGGTGGTGACGAGTTCGGAGTGAGCATACGCGTTTCCTGTCACATGGACATCTGTTCTTGATCGTATCTCTGCAGCACCAAGCGAAGAACTTTTTGTATTTGCCAAAAAGCTACCATCGACATCTGATTCGACCCTAGTCACTTTAAATCGGATCGCTGCCATCGTTTTACGCTCGTTTCTCTACACCTCTCACCATGAAGCATCGTGCATATCCGGGCCGTTGTCATCGCATACCCAGCCGCGGAAAGAACACTGAACAATGATTTATGAGGACGACGATGTTGATTCGGACGAAGAGGGTTCTATCCTGGCGGCGACCAATGCGATGATGAGAGCGCGGCGCGAACGAGATCGAAAGCAGTGGGAGGCCAGGGCGCTGTTGCCGCCGCCTCCGCCACCGCCGCCGCCTCCGCCACCGCCCCCGAACGAGCACTTGTGGATGGGCGGGATGTGCAAGGAGTTTGCGCAAGACGGAAACAAGGACGAACCGTACATTCGCAAGGCCGGGAACGGCTTCAGGGTTGAGTTCCACGGTCATCCCACCAAGCAGTTTCCAACGTTGGAGCAAGCGATTGCGCACCGCGATGTCAAGGCCAAGGAGTTTGGCAAGGAGGAAGACGTTGCCAACAAACGCATCCAGAACCGACTTCGGAACGGCACGGGAACCGAACGCGAGCGGTTGGCGTCGGCGATTGCGTTCCTCAAAACCAAATTCCCGGACGTGTACGCGTCGGTGGCCTTCGACAATGTACACTGTGTCGCGACGGTGGTGGCCGAGACGGGCATCACTTGGAACGCGGGAAATTTGCAATGGCTGGTGCAAACGACCGTCGACGGCGTTTTAGTGTTCCACGGAAGCTTCTACTTGTGGCAGCTTGCCGCCGCGATCGCGCTGCGCGACGAGAAGCGCGGGTACTCCAACAAGTTTCGCGACGAGCGCAACGCCAAGATCGTCGCCACCGATCCGACGTACAAGGACGTGCCGTTCGCCGCGAGCAACGCCAAGCTCACGGAGTGGCACAAGAAGCACTGGACGACGAACCACTTGGACGCCGATCTGCCAATGTTGGTGGTCAAAGGACCCGACAGGTTCGCTCCCGCGTGTCAGCACGTTGCATGCGACAGAGGAGCACAAGGCGACGGACGGGGCGGGAAGAGCACCTTATGCGGTCCACACGGCGGTGGACGGCGGTGCTGGGGCGCTTCGGGCGTCAAAGGCGGGTGCCCCCTCGACTGCACTGTTCTCAACGACAAGTACGATTGGATGTGCGTGCGCTGCTTTTGCGCTGCCAAACCCGACGACAGTCGCGCCACGGGTGCCATGAAGCACTTCCAGGCAAAGGAGCAGACCACCCGCGAGTTTCTCCAAAAGGTCTTCCGCGATCACGACTGGACCTTCAACAAGTCGTGGAAGAAGCTCGGGGCGTTCGAGGGCCGACTCCGGTATCGCCCCGATGCGCGGACGACGATCGCCGATCGAGTGATCATCGTCGAGATCGACGAGCACTCGCACGCCAGCTACAGCTGCGCCAAGGAGCGCGTGCGCGAAGCGACCTTCGTCGCCGCCGCAGCGTCACTGGGACGTACCATGGTGCTCCTCCGATTGAATCCGGACGGCTACACCGACGAGCACGGCAAGTACTTCCCGACGTGCTTCAAGATTAGCAAGAAGAGCGGCCAGGTGACCGTCGACCCCAAGCAGCAGAAGCAGTGGGACGGACGCCTCAAGGAGCTCGCGGACACCGTCCGCTTCTTCTTGGATCCATCCAATCCGGTTCCCGAACCCGATTTCGGACGCCCGTGCTACGTGAAGGAGATTGCATACCACGACGTGGCCGGCACCGCCGCCAAGAAGAGGTCAAGGGACGAGCACTGAGCACGCGCACCCAGCCGCAGAACATGTCCAGGAAGACTTCATTTTCGAGAGACGAAAATGAAATTATCGAAGCGTTCTTGGGAGGTGCGCCAGCGTCGGAAGAAACGCACAGCAAAAGAGGGTTTCATCGAGTGTGGTGGGGTGAGAGTGATTTTAAACACCGTTTCGAAATCAAGCGTCTCGCGCGTGGTAATGGCGAACGATCGGGGGTTGCTTGGAATCCAGAGCAAAAGCTTTGGGGTACGCACATGCTCGCCGCCGTTGTCGATCTACTCGCGAGTGGGCTGTGGCTACCCGAGTGCGTGCCCTCCGACTTGTTGAAAGAGATCGAAAGGATTGCCCGTTATCGTAGTAAGGGCGACACTGCCGCGAACAAACGCAAGCGCGACGACGAAGAAGGAGAGTCCGAGTCATACCCCGTTGTAGCTGTTACAGGGTCAGGCCCAGGCGTTCCATTCGGATCGTGGCCTACGATGCGTCAGTGTCCGGAGTGCAAAGTCGTTCCACTCCTCCAATTTCTGGAATGTGGTTGCAAGGATGCGCCTATGCTGTGGGACGTGTGCAAAAAATGTGAGGTCTCGTTCCACCCCAAAAAGCTTCATCGATGCCTGTGTGACTGAGGTCGCTATGAGAATGGAAGAAATCTGTGCTTAGGGTTAGTGTGGAGCACGATGTGGTTTCTAATTGTGCCTTCTGCTTCTGTGGCCATTTTTGGGGTACTGTTGGCGTTTGCGCGCCAAAAGGACGCTGCGTTTGAGGAATGCCAAAGGTCTAGGCGGCAGGACGACATAGAGATGCAAGAGCCTCCAACGGCGTCACCGACGGAAGAGGACGAGGAAGACCAGGTCGTGGTAACCGACGTTTTAGGATGGATACATGACGCTGCTGACCGCATTCTGTTAACGGCAGGACCGGAGGTGAAAACGGTCGATGCTCCTGCCGGTCAAAGCACGTTTGTAGCCTTCACGGCGCGCGGAAAGGAATTTGAGTTGTGGTTGGGTGGGCCTCCATATATCGGGCCGTTTCCCCGGCTCAAGGAGGTGTGCGATGACGGCCCGGGTGTGGAAGTAGAACGTAGTCCTGCTAGTATCGAAAAATGCATCGTGGGTTTCTGTTAGTATGTGGACGGTTGCTTGACAAGTGTGGACAATCCGTGTGCAGAAGAAGCTGAAAACAACCGAAAAACAGAACGAGTTTTGTAACTTCTCTAACAACTCATGTCCTCTTCGTCGTCTGGTTCGGTGTATGGGTCTGCACACGATGATGAAGCAAAGGAGCACGTCGATGCGGACGAGGAAGACGTCGAAGAGGACGTCGAGGACGAGTTCCCCGATGATCCGGATGATGAGGCGTTGTTTGATCTTTACAAGAAGGCGGTCGCGATCGTGCGAGCCGACCGGTCGAAGAAGCGCCGTATTCGTGAGATTCTCGACGAGGTGGACGAGGTGGACGAGACGGACGAAGTAGGCATTGCCCGCAGCGCCCCTGCGCCGTGCCGTGCCTTGGCGATCGACGATGGCGTCGTTCGTTCGGCCGCGGAACTGGAGGCGAAGGCATTTCTCGAAAGTGTCAAGGTGTGCGTCCTCGATTGGACGGACGACATCAGCTACCACGCGCCTGAAGGCTCGGCCGTGCGATCGGGTCCAAAGAAGCAACTGTTTCCACACAAGATTAGAAACGGCATCAAAAATAGTCTGCAGGTCTTCGTGGAGACGAATCGCGAGGTCAGAGTCTACTGCCACATCGTGTCGAAGGCTACTGGCAAGCGTGTCAAGGACGATGAGCTTGTTCTTCGTCATGCAAACGCGCTCTTGCCAGCGGGTTTGGTGCCGAGAATGGGCATCTCTTTCGATTGCTTCATCGTGTACTCGAGCAGTGACGACGAAGCAACGGCGATGCCATGTGCTCACGGCCCGAGAAACCAGTTCTCGGTGGAGATTGCCGACAGCATGCCAAGCGGTGAGGTTGTGACGGCGTTGTTCGTGGACCAGCAGCCAGGGATCAATGGCCGACTCGCCGAAGTGAAGGCGGGCGTGGCGCTCGCCGAGAACATCAAGTTGAAGAAGGAGGTGCTCACGTCCAACCTCGTCACGACCGGAAAATTCAGATTTGCGTTCAAGCCGACGCATCCGGCGCTGGCAAAGCTGTCCGATTGGACGGCGCGCTCGCAGTCGTTTGTCACGTCGGCTCGCGTGCGCGGACTTTCCGCGTGAGCAAACGGATTGAGATGCATACTTGGAAACAAACACACATTCTAAACGGGATACTGTTTTTGCCAAGCTTGTGCGTTGACGAGTACGGTCGCCTGTTTCTTGACTTGTGCTTTGATCTCGGGGGATGCGGTGTCGTACCGTGGGTAGTTCTTCTCAAGGTATGCGTACATGCCGCTGGCGAGTTGATCAAACGTGTACTCGTTTGACACAAACCCGTTCCGCACTGTGTACGAAAGGCTGATCGGCACGCGGAGTTTGTGCGACTTGCCGGTTTTCCCCATTCGGGAGAAGGAGAGGCATCGAGTCTTGGCAATCTCGGTTGTACGGATTGTCTTTTCGCCCGCAAGTTTCATTCCAATCAATTTCATTATTAAGTGGCTTGTTTTTGTTGTTCCTACAGTATGAGGCTCGCGTATGGTGGAGGCTGGCAGTGGTCTGGAGACAGACCCCAGGATTTTTCAACTGTGGGTCACCATGGCCAAAACGTCCGCTGTGGACAATTCCAAACGCACCCCCCCCAGTTCGTACGGGCGCGCCCGTTTGACGGTTCTTTTTGCGAGCTGATGAATGAGAGGGTTTTTGCAGCGGCAGTTTGGGCATGTGAATCCCGTATCATACGCCACCATGAGCTCGGCCATCTCACGGCCATTGATGAGTCCGTCGTCTTCGCAGCGAAATTGCTCCATCGCCGTCATTACCTTGGCCTTTCTGAAATTGTGAAAGCACTCCTTGTGGAAGACGTGCCCACAGGCTGTCGATTCGATGTCTAGCATGTCTTCTAATGGTTCGATGCAAATCGAGCAAGTGTGTTCTCCGTCGTTTCCAAATGCTTTCCCGACTTCCCGGCAGTGTGCACGCACCTTGCGGCGAATCCTCGAGGCAATTGCGGAATTATCCCCAGGGTGGAGCGTAAGGGGTCGGTCTTTTTTTAATACGACACGCATTGTTCGCTTGTATTTCAGTGGGTGTGTTTGCGAGCAGTACCACCTGTGGTAATACTTTTAGTTGCTGCAGCCGCAGCAGATGGGCCCCTGTCTGGAGACAACCCCCAGGATTTTTCTAACGGTATATTAAGTTTGTTTATACAAACACGTTTTGTTGTTTTTAAAAAAACTCGTACCAATCCCACCAAGCACCACCACCACCCGTTTCGTTTTTCACGCCGTTGCTAGTGGCTGCTTCTCCTCCACGCGGGAAACGCCTGCCATGGCGTCGTCTCCAAAGCTGGCCATGTTGAGCGAAGTCGAAATCAGGAACGAGAACCCGAGGAGCTGCAGCCCAATGGAACAATAGCCAGCCCACAACGTTTCGGTCACCTCGTCATCAGAGCGGAATGAAAAGACAATGCTCACAACCGACGCTGCAAAGCCGGAGAGGAGGGCAAAGAAGACGAATGTCAGGCCAAACGTGAATGCGATCTGCTTGCGCTCCGCCGCTGCGAGGGCCAGGAGAGCAAGGATGCCGACACCGTGTGTCGCCACGGCGGTGATGATCAACCCTTTCATGGTATTCTGGGGGAAGTCGTCGTAGCCGTACATGCAGCAGATTATGTTGAACGCAAGGGCCAGCAGGTGCGTGAGGACATGCGCAAAGAGCACAGAGCGTCGGCCATCGGAGGCAATGCTCCGAGGAAGCCCGCCGCTGCCTGATACGACGGAGGCAGGGCCTTGCTTTTCGTCAAACAAGATCCCGGTGTTGCTTGCGCCGCCAGGAGTGAATCTTAGATGCTGTGCCATGGTGCGGTGGCCCAAATTGCTTCAACTCAGACCGGTTTGATTTTGCTTATGATTTTCTCAAACACGAAGACGGTGTCGTCGGTTTGAATGCAGAATCGGTCTCTGCCAAACGAGACGACTGGCTGTATCCGGCTGTGGTGCGTCCGGCGCGCAATCAGGCCGCCATGGAAGTCGAAGAAGGTCGTGCCCCCTGTGTGCGTGACGGCACCAAATCGACCCGAGGCCGTGAAGGCCACGTCGTAGAGCGCGCCTTCTCCGGTCAAGCATTCGAGCGGTGCCGTGCTCGTGCTAACCTGGATGTCAACAGCGGAGGCCACTTCGGCCGACACCAGAATGTGCTTCCTAGAGGTGAAGAGCTTGAAACGCGACCGCTCACGGGGCGTGACATTGGCGGTTTCCGTGTGCTCGAGTAAGAATGGCAACACGAACTTGATTTTCCCATCGTTGGTGTAATGTGGTTTTGCTTCTACCAGTGCGGGGTGGCTCCGTTCCATGCACTGAAAGCCGGAAAAGTAGTCCGTGTTTGGCAACATTATGTCGGCTGTCGAGCAGGCCCCGACGTCCACTTCGCCCGTGACCATGTCGACTGACAGCATTCGGCACATGAACGTTGCAATGTGTGCTCCCACGGAGACGTGCCTCACACCCCATTCGCAGAATCGATAGCCGACGACGAAAATAGAATGGGACACAAAGTACCCACCCACGCTGCTGCCAAGGCTGTGTATCGTATGGCCCCGTTGTCCACACTGCCACTTAAACTCGACGTTTTCGCCGACGATGCAGGCCGTGACCACATCTGAAACGGACGACGACACTGTCTGCAGCGCGCACAAGCTGTGTCGTTTAATCTCCATTTGGAACGTGGCCATGTGGTTGTGTTCCTCCACGACGCCCCATTGGTCCATTCGTACGACGGAGAACAGGGTAAAGTGTCCGGCGACGACAAACATGTCTGCGCCGTCGACGACACTGCGACGAACCGGGGTCAGCGATACCTGATCTGCGTCAAATCCGATCACTTCCGCCAAGTGGTCTTTGACGATGTTCTGAGTGCACGAGCGCGCAACACGCAGCGGTTCGAACAACGAGTCGACCAACGCCGAGGAACGAATGTCCAGCGCATGGAAGACGGCGGACGACCCCGTGGCCAGACGCTTCTTGATGACCACCGGTCTCGCGTCGTTGGCCCAGAAAAGAGTTTCACTTTCCAAGAATCGATCGTCCACCACTCCACAAAAGCCGGTGGACAAACAAAGTTTCTGGTAGAGCCGACTCATCGAGCTGTCGAAATCCTGCACGGTTCCGGACGACAGGAACCGCTCGGCGGCCAGCACCGACCGCAACTCCTTACAAGCCACCCTCGCATTCTCCCAGCTTCCGCAACAGCTGCTCCTCAACAGGTCGTTCGCAACGGGCGCGACCAACGACCACGCCGCCTTGGAGGAGAGCACAAACGCCAGAAATGCGTTGCAGTCGCGACTGGCGACGATCATCAGTATCGCCGCCATTATTTCCGCGGGAACGAGAGTTAAAAGAAGGGAGGACGTGTCGTAATTTGAGGGTGGTCTCAAAAGAACTTGTAACAGGTACACTGCGGTCCATTCTGAGAGTGCACGTGGCATTTGTTTCTATTGTTTTGTTACCGCCTTTTTCTGTGGCTGTGAATCCCTGGCCTGTGCCTGTGGTACATTCCTTCCGAACAAGATGTGGGCGCACACAATGGTCTGGACGAGTGGGGAAACCGAGACCATTTCTTCTTCCGGCACGACAAGATACACCACCGGCCATGATATCGCGACGATTCCGAGGACGATCATGAACACCAACGCCACGACGATGGCAACGTACTCGCGGCTGTCATTGAGCAGGACGAAGTGCAGCGGAACGTGTAAGACACACATGTAGACGAGGACGATGTCGATTCCCGCTTCTCTCGAGACGATCATCGATGTTGCCCCGACGGCGGCATGAAATGCTGCTGACCCGACTTGGCCGATGTCATCGGCAAAGTGAACCACAGACAGTGCGACGAACACTAGGTTGAGGATCAACTCCGGAACCATTCCTAGAAAGAGGCAGACGAACGCATACACCTCGTAGGGCCGGCGACCCCGCAGTGCCAAGTCCGACGCGCCGTGGCCGGCGAGCGTCGCCATCAGAAACAGTCGGATAGGTCCGATGGCCAGTGGCGCGGAAAGCACCACCAGGCTCAGGTCGTCTCCCATTCGTGTGCACTAAACCAACAGACCTCGTTGCTGCAGGCACAGAAAGAACACAGAACGAGCGTTTAGAGGAAACTTCCATGCCACCCCGACATGCTTCGGTTCCAAGGCATCCGACGGAGCACATCCTGTACTGCATGGGACTCAAACGGTCGTTCGACCTGGTCTGTGCCGTTCAGTACCTTGTTTTCGAGCTCCTGTTCGAGTGGGCGTTCGCACGTCGGGACTTGAAATGCGTCGAGTTCCTTGCTCGTCTAAACCGCGACGGCCGCAACATGGCGTTCAAACGCCTGCTGCAAGTGCGGCGACCCACCTTTCTTGATACAACGTCCCAGCCGGCGCTCTGGAAAACAACGACCGAGCGCATGTGCTGGGCGTTCGACCGCTGCCACGTTTGCGGCAAGAGGGCCGATCTCCACAACAAGAACACAGGAAACCCGCAAACGGGAGAGCTCTACACGATCAACGTGTGCTTTAGTTGCATGGGCAACCGCCTCGATATGGCCGCGTTCCCAACAAGACGAGCGTTTCGAACCGAATCACCGGTTCGCGTCAACGGCGAATACAGAATCACCTACGAAACGCACATGACGTTGATCATCGCCTCACCGAACACCAAAACCCGACTCGAACAGCTTGGAGGCGGTGATCTGGACAACGTCTTCGGTAGGTGGCGACTTCACAATGTGGAACGCAACCAACGCATCTTCCACTACGAGGACGGTGCCGAATGTAAGCTGTCACAGACGCTCCGCGACCACTCGGCGACGACGCTCTACCGGTACGAAATCGATAACAGGAACGCTCGCGAGAAGAGGGCGGTGCAGCACCTCGCCGAGCTGAGCAACGCCGTAGACGTTGTCGGCTTCCCGACCTCCATCAATCAATTCCATTGTGGTGTATGGGGATTGATTTCGAGCAGCGTGATGCCATGGCTCTCGTACTTTCGCCTGCTCCGTCCTGCTATTGGAGAAGACGAAGATGACGTGATAGAACGAGCCGTCGTCGCGTGCAAATACGTCGTCAGTCTGGTCAAAGGGTTCCGCTCACAAGAAGCCGCGTACGTAATCGCCTACAACTGCGACGAAATGACCACGGACCTGGTCCTGCGCATGGCCACGACGTGCGCGCTGTCACTCCAAGTCGTCAGCGTGCAGGTGTGGGTTCACTCCAAGCAGCCGGAGACGCAACGATCCATACACGTCGTCCAATGCGTCCTGATAGCTCCGTACAGGGACGGGTTGGCATGGCCACGCAAAACCGTCCACATCCCGATCGTTCTCACGGAAAAAGACTTTGAGGTGGCGTTCCCTGGCATCGCACCCGTGCCAGGGAAGGCTTGCCTCATACCGGAACGAATCCAATGGGAGCCAATCATCTGTCGATCACTGGGGAGAAACTTTCTGGCTCGGCTGGGAGCCGCCGTTGCTTGTAAAAAAAGACGAGTCAAATTAGAGTGCGGCCATAATTACAAGTCACCACGGCGCTTCTACATGCTGCATTCGTGCAGCAATTGTAGTAGCCTCCCCTTCAACGGCTAATTCCATAACCAATCCGACCACCAAATCATCCATACCTCATGCTTTTTCCCTCGCGGGACCCTTGAGACACAGGGGCATGCAGGGGTTGTTTCGTCTTCTTTCTAGCTCTCTCTCGATTTTGTTTTGTGTGTGTGCGTGTTTGCTCTCTCTCTCGTGTGTGCGTGTGTGCGTGTGCGTGTTTGCTCTCATTTGTTTTTACTGCGCCGGGGACTTGTTCGTGTCGTTGTTCTTGTTCGTAACCAAGGAGACTAGGCCTTCGGCTTGGGGATGTGCCTGTGCAAACAAACGCATACGTAATTGGATTGTAAGTAGGTTTGCGGTTTCAATGTGGATCGGGGAGAAAGGTCTTCGAATCGCTTACGCGAGCTGCTCGTAGCTCATCATCGACTCCCGAGCCGAGATGAGCGAGACCGACTCGCCGCGACGCCAGCGAGCCTGTAGAACAAACGAGTAGCAACGAGTTTGTGATGAGCGGTACCAAGGAAGGGTTTATAACGAGTGGTTTGAGCGGGGGGTCGAAGCGCACATCGCCGGGGCGAGCGTCGGGACCCCAGTGGCCCTGGCCGGGGATGAGGTTGGAGTAGTTGTTGTTCCCCGCATGCCACATGCGGTGGGGACCGATGAAGCACGTCGCGTTGTTTGTGCTGCCCTGGCTGATGTAGTCCATGTTCTCCGCAGCCCGAATGTCCTCGCCAAAGTGGACCTGGCGGAGGCCAAGCGCAGTGTTCCACAACTTGAACAAGGCCTCACCACCCGGGAAGGACTTGTGGACGTTTGTGGTTCCCGTCTCCCACGGGAGCAGGCGCGACGTGACCGACATGACGGTGTCCATGTGGCCGTCTTCGTACTGGCCAGTCTCCATCGGGAAGGCGAGCAGCGATGGGGCCTCGTCGGTATACTCCTCGGGGTTCATCAGACGATTCTGGAGGTCAGCCTTGATGCCTTGATGAGTACCATCGCCAAAGAACTTGGTGCCGCAGCCCATGCGGTAGCCGTTGGCCATGACGTCGCGCAGCACGAAAACGTTCTGGGGCTTGGAGACCATCGCCTTGAAGTGGCCCGTGTAGTGGCCTTCGATCGTCTTGACAGAAGTGTTCGCCGAGATCTGCATGTCGCTCGGGCCGAACACGGTCGCGCCGGTGTCGCCGCCGGAGACGGCCATGACGGCCGAAAGCATCGCGTGCTCGATGAAGGGGCGGGCGAGGACGAGAGACGCAACCGATCCGTGGGTGGTCCGAAGCGTCGACACGTCGGCGACAGAGGCTCCCGACCCGGTCCGGTTTGCGAGCTCGAGTGCTTTTGCAGCAGTCACCCATTCGGTGATGGTCTTGCCATTACTAAGCGTTCCCGCGTCGCCAGCGGTCGTGGCGAAAGCATTTTCCGCGCCTGCAGCCTTCACCTTCACACCGGCACCGTCGTTCTCGAACAAACCAGTTGCCATCAGTGCTTTGCGGAACGGAATCTTGACATGGCGGTCCTTCTCCTCGTCGTAAATGAGTATGTCCATGAACCCCGTCGTTGCAGGCGCTACGTCGTCCGGCATGGTCATCACGTAGAACTCGCCGACCTGGGTGAAACGCTCGAGCATCTGCACCGCCTCTTGCTCTGTTGGGAATCGATCGGAAGGGGAAGTCAACGTAACAGAATGAATTCATCTTTGAACGGGAACTCTGTATGTGTGTTACTATTGAAGTTTTCTGCGAACTGTCCATCCGGAGGCGTTGCGGCGTTTGAAAGTGTACCCAGCTGGTTGTTCGTTGACCGCCCTGCTTACTGTACTGTCCTTGACAAGCCTTCCAAGCTTTGCCGACATGAAATGTGCACACGAATGGTAAGAGACGAATGACATCCAATCACTTCCTGGAATTCTGAGTTGCACTGCTTGCTTCCTGTTTGCTCCAATCGTGTCCCTGTGACGCCTTGATTGGTTCTTTTTCTGTTCGGACCCCGTCGCCCATCGAAGGTTCGATGCAAAGTTGTTGTTGTGGTCTTTGTCAATGTGATCAACTGTATGAAGATCGTCTGGTTTTGGCCCGACAACGTCGGGCCAAGCCTCGGCAACAAGGTTGTGAAAGCGTATGTTACGCTCAGTGCCCGATTGAACACATACGTATCCGCCTTGGGGATGCTTCGGGGTTACAGGAAACCCCCCTTGAGAGATGAATCGCCCGTATTGTGAAACCCTGAATCCACGAACTGTACGGAAAGCCTCGTCTGGACGAACTAGTTCAGGCTCCTCTGTTTCCATCTTCCTTGCCTTAAATCCACGAGTCGTGCCGCCTTTTCTTGCAGCCTGGGATAGATTTCCCTCGTCCAACCCAAGAGCCTTTGCTGCTCTTGCTGCACTTCCAAACACCACACCCGTCGATTCATCTTCTCCAACTTCCCATACGACGATTGGTCTGCTGTCCGTCCTGACTTTGGAATCCTTCATGTTTGCTCTCTGTTCTTCTTTGGTAGCCCATCTAAGGTTGCAAGACCGGTTGTCGCTGCGTTCCGCCTTCCAGTCGCCATCGTACTTTGCAATGTGGTCAACGGTATGTGATGGTGTTGGTCGTGGACCATGGAACGTAGTGCAAACAAGGTCGTGGACAGCCAGTCTCGCCCCGTTATGGCAGATGTACCTGTATCCAAGTGGCCCTGGTGGTGGTTGGAATCTGTTGTACCATCTTGAATTCCTAATGTCCCAAGGTTGAATTGACCCATCTTCAAAGATACGGATCCGGTCGTTGAAGCCTGGAACAAGCTCCCAACTGTTAGTGTCATCTGATGCCATCTGTCGTCTGCGCGTTTGTCTGCGTTTGTAGCTGTCTACGTGTGTATGTGGTACGCTACAGGTACAACGCTACAGGTGTATGTGGAAAGCGTGCACGCTTACCATCCGAAACCTCGAACGGATCCGAGGTGACGATGCCGCAGCCGCGGAAGGCCTTGGTCTCGAAGCCCTCGGCGCCGGCCTCGAAGGCGGTGAGCGCCGCCGGGCCTCCCTCCTTGTACGTGATCTTCTCGTCGGGGGCAAGCGCCATGTAGAGGGACATCTGGGGAGGAATCACCAACAAGTTGGGCGTGACTGCAAACACGAGACTCGAACGTTCCGCCGTAAACGAGTGTGTGAATGGAACGAGTTCAAAAACAAGGCACAGGGAGCAAACACCCACCGCCGTAGCGCTTCATGCGGTACTTGGCATCCTCGACCACCTTGTCGAGGCCGCGCTCGTCCTTCTGGCAAGCAGCGTAGGCAGCAACCTCGTTCTGCATAGCCATGCGAACGTTGCGCTTGGGGCGGACTTGGTGACGTTTGTCGTACCTGTCGTTGTGGAGAGTCAAAGGAAACGGGGGTCAGTGAGTGACTAGGTACGGAGGAGTCGGTATCAAGGATCGAGTTTGAAACGACTGGAACGCACGCGAAGTCGTACTGAAGAGGCGAACAGGAAGAAAGGCACACCGGGAAGCGAACCAAACTAGGTGAGCCCATCGAAGGGTTGGTTGGGTGCGTGGACGGGGGAGCAGTGTCGATTCAGGTGGAGCGCTCACGTTCGCCGCCGTCAGGTAAGCGAAAATGACATCGTAGTTGCACGTCTGCGGAGCACACCGAAAACCGATCACAAACCGTTTAAGAACATCGTTCGTTGAGTGGTGGCGGTGGGAAGTTTGGTTCGATTCCGGGCGTTGCAATCACCTCTTGGACACAATAACGAATGCTCGTGAGTTGATTGGCAAAGTGCTCGCGGCCGGCGGCGGTCGTGTAGAAGTCACTTTCAATCAACATGCCGAGGCCCTGTACAGCGCAAAGTCGATCGCAAACCGTAAGCATAACAAACCGAGAAGGTATTCGGTGCCATTTGTTCGATCACCGTTGGTACTCACGCGGCGAACGACACGGTCACGGTGCTTACGTTTCATCGAACTAGTCATTCGCGAGACGCCCTCGTAGGGCACGCGCTGCCTGCAAACGGAAACATCAAGTCGTTTTCAGACGCCAGTGGGGCGCACGCGGTAGGGTTCCAGAGACATTCGAGGCTCAGAGTCGTACATCAGCCTCACATCGAAGCGAATCTCGTCCCATTCGACGACCTGTGCATTGGGAATCGATGCCGTGCGTGGTCAGAACACTACGTTTCAAAGAAAAGGGCTACCAAGTCAATGGATGTGCTCTCCGTAATGCGTACCGTCCCCTCGATTTTTCTGAACGGAAGGCCGATGGTCGTGTGCCACTGCTGCGGCGATTTTTCGATTAAATTATTCACTGTGTCCCGCAACTGAGTATTGGAGCCGGCATACCTGCGCGTTCCGGGTGTGCGCGGGGCAGCGTGAGTACAAAATCAAACCACATGGTTGAACGCGTTAGATGGTTCGAGAGGGGGAGCTCACGCGTCGGGGAAGTGGTAAGTTGCAGCGTGATGCTCGGAATAGTCGCGGAGCTTCTCCGGCGACGAGGGCGCGCCGAAGTAGAAGGCAAGCGCAGACAAAATGTCGTCCTTTGAGTGAGAGAACGTGTGCGGCTGGGGCACAGAAGCCACGGTTTCGACTGAGGTTGCCATAATTTGCCTCAAATGCGGGTTGATACCCCTTTGAACGGCCGCTCCACTATCACGTTATTAGCGTATGCGCCGTCTACAACATCTCAGAGTGGCGACGAACATATGTTTTTGGTCGACAACAACATCGTTTGACCGTGTTTTCCCGCCGTGAGTGTACTGCACGGGGGGGTGAAGACTCAAAATTTTTCTATCGACAACGGACCATCAACATCCGACCACACATTTTGGTCATTCAAACGTACTCGAAAACCCATCCGTACATCACCTTCTTTCCCTCCGAGGCGGCACGCGCGCTCGCACCGATGTTGGCGTTGGCAAATTTCTTTCCCGGGAAGCGCGCGTGCAGCACCCTCTCGGCTGCCGTTGCCGACTCGAATTCCTCCCAGTCGCCGCCGTCTGCTGGGCGGCCGCGGACGCGCAGCTTGCTAGAATTGGAACGCTCGGAAATCGGTTTGCGGTCTTGGTTGATAATCTGCTCGCTCATCGTCGCCATACGGAGCGCCGAGAGACGGTTGTCGAACTTGCGGCTGGGAATCATGTGGTCGATGGTCATTCCTTCGGGAATGGGCCCCACGAACGTCATCCAAACCAAGCGGTGGACGACAATGAGCTTCCCTTTGTAACGGACGGACGCGTAGACCGCACCGGCAGTGGCGACGGGTGTGTGCTTGTAGCTCAACCCGTTGCCGCGTGACTCCTTGGTCTGCACCCGCCCGCGCGTCGAGACGCGCAAATTGGTGACGCCCGGCGCCAGCCTCCATTCTTCGATCGTCGTCGATGGCCCTGCGCCAAGCTTGTCCGCGGGCGGCGGGTCGAGCGGCGGTGCTGCGAGGTTGGAGTCGTCGCCGATGGCCAGTGGTTGCTGAGACTCATCGGCCGGGAGAAATTCGACGGAAAAGCCTTTCGTGTGCGTTAGCTCGCCTTTGGCGACCCGGCCCACCCTTCCTACGTCAAGCCCGTACGCCTTGGCCGCGCGACCACCACTCTCGAACGATTCCCACCCGCGCTCGATCGGCCAGCTTTCGTGCCGGATCCGCACCGGCTTGCCGTGCGATTGGGGTTTCCTGTTGGTGCGCCGGTTCTCGTTCTGCTCAGTGGGCGTCTTCCACTTGAGGTTGTCGGCGTTGTTGTTGCTGGTGTTCTGGTCCGTGTGATCGGCGGTCGTTCCTGGCAGCTGCGGTCCCTCGAAGGCGCGCAGGACCAGTTGGTAGACCATGTACGGGTTCCCGTAGACTCTGGCCTTGTGCCGCACCGTCCCGTCTTCGAAGATCTCCTCGGTTCCTGTCGACGGCTTGAGCCATCGTCCTTGACTAGAAACTTGGTAGAAGCCCGTCTTGCTCACGCGCAGCTTGGCGGCTGAAAACCCCGGGACGGTGCGCCACTCGCCATACCCCGCGGGGCCATTAACGATGGTGCCAAGCGCTGGAACGCCCTCGCGGGCGTAAAACTCGACACGGGGCGGTTTGCCCTTCTTTTGCCTCTTGGCGGGTGGTTCCGTCGACTCGACCTTCCGTTTCTTGGACTCCGCACGTTCCTCCTTAGCCCGGCGAGCAGCCGCATACTCCTCGATCAACTTGAGGCGCAGTGCCAGTTTTGCCACCGGGTCCTTTACCCCAGGATAGCAAGACTCCATTTCGTCGTCAATCGAGTCGTAGCCGACATCGTCGTCGTCGCCGCCGTACATCGTTTATGGAGGGTTCTTTCCGTACCTGTAGATACCCGGTGTGACGTGTGGACACTGGTGGTGGGCCACAGACAACCCCCAGGATTTTCCGATGTCGTTCGACTTTTGGGGTTTTGTCAAGTGGTTGTCAGGTGGTTGTACCTGTATCGTCCCACATTTGGTGCTCGGTTTCCAATGCGCCTCTTTTCGTCAATTAGCATATTCATATGTGATTGATTAACTGAGTGCATTTACTGTAATTGACGAAAAGAGGCGCATTGAAATGCGAGCACCAAATGTGGGACGGTGGGTGTACAACCACATGACAACCACTTGACAATGTCTATCGAGTATACACATGCCATAGGCATTCGACCAAAAATACAACAAAAATCCTGGGGGTTGAAAGCTGCCCACCACAAGCCTCCACAACGTACACCACAGGCATCTACAAGCACGGAAAATACAGCGAACGAGCTAGAATGAACGACGAATCAGAATTCGAAGAATGGATAAATTCACAACCTGTTGGTCTTCGCGCTACGTTGACGGCAAACCCAGCGTTTGCCGTCCAGCGATTCAAGCAGCAGTCCCGCCCGGTGGCGAATGCGGCTGCACCATTGGTACCATTGGTACCGACGCCGCCTGTTGTAGAGCCACCACTGCAAGAGCCGGAGCTGGTGCCGCCGCAAGAGGTACCGGCCGAAGGGTCAAAGCACACCCGCCGCAGAAGCTTTTGGACCTCAAGACGCGGCGACCCCACGTTCCATATTTCACGCTCGTCGGTTAAACCGGCAATGGAAGGGCGGGATTTGAGCAAGGAAGAACGAAGCCTTTTGAAGCGGCGGCGCTATTACGCCCTGAACGACGATGGATCGGTGGACATCGCTCGTGACAACGTGGTTGGGGTTTCAAGCTCGTTGTTCACCGAATGTGGTGATGATGGTGATTCTGGCGAATCGCTCGTTGTCGAAGCAGTAGAACTCCGGCGGCGTTCTCAACTGCTTCCCGCGGCTCCTTCCAAATTGGAAGTGAATCTTGTGAATGGAATCCAAACGCTCTTGTCACAAAACCTCATCCACATGGACCCGGCGTTCGCCGACCGGTCTCTTGCGTCCTACCTGCATGGCTCGCCACTCGCGATCGAAACGGTGGTACCGGCGGCACCACCACCACCGACGCCACCACCACCAATCGACGAGGACTCGTCCGACTCCGACGACGACGACGTGAGCCCGCAGACGGTTCAAGCGTTGCGAGAACGCGCCATCGCCGCTCGTAGCCGGCTGCACGTCCGCTAGAAAACCACGCGCAAACCTGTATATAAGAGGGCAACAGTTGGATGGCACCGAAAAAGGGCAAGGCCGCGTCGAATCGCAACTACGTTGCGTTCCTTCGGCGGATCGTCAAGAATACAAACGCGGATGTGTCTTGTGGAACGGAAACGCTCAGGGAACTACATGATCTTGTCGGCTTCGTGCTACACGAGCTGTCGGACACCGCCAACGACGTCACGAAGTTGTACGCCAAATGCGCACGGTCGACCGCAAAACCGAAGCTCATTGCGACAACGCTTCGTTTGTGCTTGAGGGGCGCGCTGCGGGATCGCGCCATCTCAGGGGGGAGCACAAAGTTGGCGGGGTTTAGAGCGGCAAAGGAAAAACCGAAGGCGCTAGTGGCCACCGCCTCGTAAGCTAAAACGACGTGAAATGTCGGATGGCGACTCGTCGTCATCCGACAGTGCGATGGCAATCGCACGGCGGAGGGAGAGTGTCATGCGACGAACGGCCTCGTGTATGGCACGTGTCGCCAAACGAACACGAAGCAACTTCTCATTCTTCGTGCGAACGTTCTGTGAGATTGTAGTGTTGGTAGGGATTGTGTGTCTTGTTGTTTGGAACCGATTTTTCAATTGATTTGTCCCCAATGAAAGCGTTCTAACTGAGACGAAGTACAAATGACGTCTACGACCGTAGCAGCGATGCTGGCGGTGGCGTTGCTTGCAAACTTTGGTGTCTCCGGAATCACTCGAATGTGCTCCAAACGCCGCGTCCGTGGCGTTACCAAACGAAACGTACTTTCGTTCTCGCCCCGCCTTGTAGGCGGCCGAGGACCACCGGGGGGGTCCCCACTCTTCGGCCTCTTCTGGACAACCATCTACGCGCTCGTCTTCGGAAGCGTGTTTGTGTTTGCCTTTGTCGAGTGCACGCCCGACTTGGAGACGTCGGGGATCCTCATGGCGGTTGCGCTGCTGCTGGCAGCCTGCTGGCAACCAATCTTCATCATCGAGCTGCCGTGGTCGTTTGCCACCTCGGCGGTGATCCTCTTCGTCGTCATGGTCGTGGCGATCGCCTCGGCGGCAATCGCCGACCCGTTCAGGTCGATCGACAACGTCTGGTATCTGTACATTTTCGGACTCGGCGCGACGATACTTGCAGGATGGGCAAGCGTGGCGACGGCGATCTCCATCGGACTAACAATTCGCGTCTACTCCCGCGGTATCAACGCAAGAATCACCAAAGGCGAACGGTCGTTGCTTCCCTTGCTGCTCGCCATCGTGCTCTGTGTGCTCGCAATCGCGCTGGCAAACCCGCTGCTGTGCGGTCCACTCATCATTGCGTCCTGCTTCATGCCGGGGATTCTATCCGACTGGCGCGTATA
>Ga0302134_10000009_pt1 | contig 48862 bp, 43 predicted proteins | sample CB9_SCM_MG_FD_203123 | JGI IMG/M metagenome (GOLD analysis project Ga0302134, IMG submission 203123) | Marine microbial communities from Western Arctic Ocean, Canada - CB9_SCM | ecosystem: Environmental > Aquatic > Marine > Oceanic | place: Canada: Western Arctic Ocean | collected 2017-09-19
TAACTTACTAGTTGTATTGACGTGCCATATCTACGAATAATCCATGCATTCGGGCATCATTTGTTAATTCTGGGTGGAATGACGTGGCAAGTAGGTTATTCTCTTTCACAGCAACAATTGAGCCATCTGAAAGCTTGCCCAAAACACTTACTTCGGGTCCAATCTCTGAGATAATCGGGGCTCTAATAAGAATTGCTTTTATTGGTAGGCCAATTATTCCGTCAACATAGATATCTTCTTCAAATGAATTAATCTGGGGGCCGAATGCATTTCTCCGTATAGTTATGTCCATCACCGAAATAGTCGGACGATCTAGATCAGGGGCACTTTTCGCTAACAAAATCGCTCCAGCGCATGTTCCCCAAGTAGGCAATCCCTGTTCGATATGTCCTCGTATTGGGTCTGCTAAATTGAACGAAATTAGTAATCGTGCGATCGTAGTACTTTCACCACCTGGAATGATTAATCCCTGAATATTTGTCAGTTGTTCGGCATGTCGAATCTCGGCAACTTCCGCTCCGGCCTCACGTAAGGACGCGGCATGTTCGTGAAAATCTCCTTGTAAGGCAAGCACACCCACAAGAGGTCTTTTGGACATTTAATTACCACGCCCTGCCATGAGCTCTTCAGTTGGAAGCTGTGCTACTGAAAGCCCGCGCATCGCGCTGTCAGGAATTGCTTCTGATACCTCGGCGAGTATTTGTGGGTCTTCGAAGTAAGTAACAGCTTTAACAATTGCGGATGCCATAGCCTTTTGTTGATTTAAGCGATCAGTTTCATTAGTGACATCGGCAGCTGATTTAAATATTCCAGATCCAACGAAGACACCTTCAGCACCGAGTTGCATCATTAATGCAGCATCAGCCGGACTTGCCACTCCACCAGCAGAAAAATTAACAACGGGTAATTTTCCTGTGTCAGCGACAGTGCTCAAGAGTTCTATAGGGACCTGAAGATTTTTGGCAGCTGTGAATAACTCGTCTTTGAGCATTGAGGAGAGTTTTCGAATTTCACCATTAATTGTTCTTAAATGTCGAACAGCTTCGACTATATCTCCTGTTCCTGCCTCACCCTTTGTTCTAATCATGGCAGCTCCTTCAGAAATTCTCCTCAAGGCCTCCCCGAGGTTTCTGGCACCGCATACAAAAGGCACCGCAAAGTCAGACTTGTCAATATGATTGTCTTCGTCGGCGACTGTAAGGACTTCTGATTCATCAATATAATCCACACCGAGTGATTCTAGAATTTGGGCTTCGACAAAGTGTCCTATACGAGCTTTAGCCATAACCGGAATGGAGACCGAAGCTTGAATTTCCTTAATAAGCTTTACGTGACTCATTCGAGCAACACCGCCATCTTTGCGGATATCAGAGGGAACTCTTTCCAGAGCCATGACAGCAACTGCTCCTGATTCTTGAGCAACTTCAGCCTGCTGTGCGGTCACAACATCCATTATGACCCCTCCTTTTAGCATTTGTGCGAGACCAGACTTGACGGTCCAAGTACCGGTGGACCCATTGTTTTCACTCGATGAATTAGTTGACATGGCATGCTCCTATATAGCTTTGACTCAATTGTAACCTTTAGTGACGAAATATCCTTATAGTTTTATCATGACTTCAATTCAGCCCCAACGTTCATGGCTTGATCATCATGATTTTACCGAGGAATTCCCTAACGGAATGTTAATAGGATTAGTTTCTGACACTCATATTCCGGAGGCGCGGTTTGACGTTTTTGATGAAGCATACGAGGCCCTACGAGGAGTAGACCTCATTTTACATGCTGGAGATATGCACGACATAGCAGTTTTAGATTATTTTGAGAGCAGATCTGCCACTCAGGTTCTTGGGGTATGTGGAAATGGTGATGATGGTTCAAGTGGCCGGGAGGTCGCTCCAATTGATCCACGTTTACCTTACAACCAGTCAATCGTGCTTGGCGACAAAAGAATTGGCATGACTCATGATTTTCCTGATAGACCCTATGCTCATTTGTCTTCTATAGAAGAAAGAATGGACAGACATTTTGAAGGACCAGTTGATATAGTTGTGGCAGGCGACACACATGTCCCAGTTGTAGTCCAATGGGATGATGTACTGATAGTAAACTCAGGTTCTCCGACTTTCCCAAGAAATTTGCAGACTCAATTGGGTACTATTGGATTTCTTGATTTAAGAAACGGCAAGGTGGATGCCTGGCTTGAACAATTGCATTGATATGCGACAAAGTAGAGGAATGCAGACTTGTCCTTAGGCGAACGAGAACAAATTGCAGAGATTGAATTACTAGTAAAGATAATCCCTGAAAGAATAGCCACATTTGTTCGGTCGAAAAATGTGGCTAACTTGGTTGAAATCATTCTTGATCTTGGTAGGTTGCCAGTAGTTCGTTTTGTTGATGGTGACGAATTGATTGATGATCTCCCGGTTACGGAGCAAGAGATCGCCGGAATAGTGGCACAGTTATCGGAATTTGGTTCAGATAATAGAGCAGGAATTCCTAGGACACTTCATAGAATTTCGGCACTTAGAAACCGCGGTGGAGTCATCGTTGGCCTTACCTGTAGAATTGGGAGATCAATAGGCGGATCTGGAAAGGCGCTCAGTGATCTGATTGAATTGGGGAGCAGCGTGCTTCTACTTGGCGCGCCGGGTGTAGGTAAAACAACGATGTTGAGGGACATAGCGCGAACTTATGCTGATGAACTATCCAAACGAGTTGTAATAGTCGACACGTCAAATGAGATCGGTGGCGACGGAGACATCCCTCATTCCGGGATAGGATCGGCTCGCCGCATGCAGGTTCCTAAACCTCAATCACAGCACGAAGTGATGATTGAGGCTGTAGAAAATCACACACCTGAGGTTATAGTAATTGACGAAATAGGCAGTTTGGCCGAAGCTGAGGCAGCAAGGACTATAGCAGAACGCGGAGTTACTTTAATAGCTACGGCACATGGCACGCGACTCATAAACTTGATGAAAAATCCAACATTATCTGATCTTATAGGTGGGATTGAGTCAGTCACTTTGTCAGATGAGGAAGCCCGACGTCGTAATACTCAGAAAACGGTTCTAGAGCGAAGAAATTCGCCGACATTTGAATCATTAGTGGAGATTAATTCTTTTTATGAATACGCGATCCATGGAGATGTAGCACTTACTGTTGATAAACTTCTGCGTGGAGAGGACGTACGTGCGGAACTCCGCAGAGTAGATAAGACAGGGATAATAGAATCTGCTCAGGAATTAGTGCTAGATTCCGTTCTTGATCCAATACCGGCTGAGGATGTCGAAATCTCGTCAGAAGGTGAGACGTTTGACTCGGAAAATGGAGCTACACAGAGACTGTTGCCTTTTGGAGTTTCAAGGGCAAGACTTGAGAAAGCTATTCAAGTTACAAAATCAAATGCAATTGTCGTAGACTCTTTAACTGAAACCGATGCGATTGTGACCTTGCGGCCATACTATCGAAGGCGATCAGGCCCTTTAAAGGCCGCTGAGAATATCGGAATTCCAATATACGTGTTAAGGAACAATACACAGCATCAGATAGAGCGCCAGTTGTTACTAATAACTGACACTAATCCTCGAACCGATGATCTAACCAATAAAGCTTTGGAGGAGACCGAGGAAGCATCTACTTCTATAAGGATGTATGGCGGAGGGCAGGTAGAGCTGTCACCGCAGAATTCCTACATTCGAAGATTACAGCATGAGTTGGTAGAGCGGCATGGTTTAAGATCCGCATCAAAGGGACGAGAGCCCTATAAACGTGTGGTTGTGTGGTCATGAATGATATTTTTGATACACCTAGAGGATTATTCCTGAGTCTTGAAGGCGGGGAAGGAACTGGTAAAAGTTCACTTAGCAGCACTCTCAGTGCAAAGTTAATGGAATTGGATTTGGAAGTAACAATATGTCGCGAGCCTGGTGGAACTGTTATAGGTGAGCGTCTGCGAAAAGCATTGTTCAATAATGAGGATCAGGATCACCGAGAGAAACCTTTCATTAATCCTGATCCGCGGACAGAATTGCTCGTCTTTTCGGCAGCTCGGTCACAGCTCATTACAGAGGTTATCCGGCCAGCACTGAATTCTGGGAATATAGTTATTTGTGATAGATATGTTGATTCAACTTTTGCGTATCAGCATTATGGCCGTGGTTTGAGCTATGAGTTAATTGACGAAACTGTTAATTTGACGATAAATGGATTGATGCCTTCTATAACTTTTCTTTTGGATTTGGACCCACGGGAGGGTCTTCGTCGTCATGGAATAGAAGATCAGATGAATTTATTTGGAGATTCTGAGCGCATAGGGGGCAACAATTACCTTGATTTTGAGTCATTAGACTTTCATGATCGGGTTCGATCTGGTTATCTAGAAATGGCAGCTAAAGATCAGGATAGGTGGATGGTGCTGGACGCTAATCTTTCGCCAAGTGAATTGACTCGCTTAGCTTTCGAGAGAATGGCTTTGTATTTGCGATCTAAATAATATTGGTCGTTTCAAACTTTAGTTTTGGATATATAATGGGCATCAAAGTGAATCCGTAAGTAACGGTTTCAATTTGTTTATCAGGGGGGATGATGGACGACATAGTAATAATTAGCGGTTGCCGGACGGCAATAGGAACGTTTGGGGGTGCGCTGAGCGAAACTCCTGCGTCTGACTTAGCGGCTCACGTAATCAAAGAGAGCGTGGTAAGAGCAAAGCTAAAGCCCGATCAAATTGATCAGGTGATACTTGGCTGTGTAGGTCAGGTAGCTGAAGATGGATATATTGCAAGGCATGCTTCAATTAAAGCTGGACTTCCGATTGAGACCCCAGCTTACACGGTTAATCGAATATGCGGTTCTGGCTTGGAGGCAATCAATACAGCAGCACGCTGGATTGAAACGGGTGACGCCGAAATAGTAGTAGCTGGCGGTGCTGAGAACATGTCACTAATGCCATATTATGTTCGAAAGGCTCGCTATGGTTATCGATATGGGGATGGCGTGCTTGAAGATGGTACTCAGGATCTAGTAACAGATCCATTTGAAAACTATCCGATGGGTATAACTGCTGAAAATTTGGCAGAACAATTCGAGGTTTCACGATCGTTGCAGGATGAGTACGCTTTACGCTCACAACAGCGCGCAGCGGCAGCTATCGCAGATGGAAGATTTACAGATCAAATTCATCCAATTGAAGTAAAGCAGGGTAGAAAAATATTTGTTTTTGATACAGACGAACATCCCCGTGAAACCACTATTGACACACTCGGTGGTTTGCGACCGGCTTTTAAACCTGATGGATCCGTTACCGCTGGTAATTCTTCGGGAATAAATGATGGTGCTGCGGCCGTGGTGGTTACAACGGCGAAGAAGGCTGCTGAACTTGGGTTGACTCCAAGGCTCAGAATGGTAGCTCGAGCCGAGTCGGGTGTTGACTGGAAAATAATGGGTTCCGGACCAATCCCAGCTATCAGAAAAGTGCTTGGCAGGGCAGAGCTATCGGTTGGTGATATGGATGTCATCGAGCTTAATGAAGCGTTTGCTTCAGTGACGGCAGCTTGTTCGACGGTTTTGGATCTTCCGGTGGAGAAAACAAATCCTAATGGTGGTGCAATAGCTCTAGGACATCCAGTTGGTGCAACTGGAACTATTCTTGTCGTCAAGGCGATGCATGAACTTGAACGTACTGGGGGGAAGTATGGTTTAGTTTCACTTTGTATTGGTGGTGGGCAAGGCATAGCTAGTGTGTTTGAGAGACTTCCGGGCTCGTAGATAGGACGCCGAATCTAGCGATAAGGATGAGTTTTTAAAGAGTTTTGATAAATTTTATTAGGCTAATCGGAGACTAATGATTAACTCCAAGGTAGTGGTTAAAGCACCGGCGAGCTCGGGAAATATGGGCTCAGGATTTGACTGTTTAGGTATGGCTTTGGACTGGTTTTCGGAATTTGAATTTACGTTTGGTTTACACGTTGAGGGCGCGAGCAAAAATAACTACTCATCATCATCCCAAGTAATAAGCTCAATGGCATCGGACGCAGCCCGTTACGGGTTATCGATTATGGGTGAATCAGAGATGGATGTATCAGTTATTTATCGAGGTGACATGCCAGTCGGTAGCGGACTAGGCACTTCAGCAATGGCTCGCTCTGCTGGCGTAATCGCGGCAGCAGAGGTGACAGGACGTCGAGTTAAGGACGATGAGCTATTCGCGATTGCACTTGAATTGGAGGGTCATGCTGACAACTTATATCCAGCTTTTTATGGAGGAATTCAGTTAGCGATCCCTGACTCGAAAACTTCAGGCTTAACTCATCTATCTTTGCAGTATGCTGACGATTTAGATGTCGTAATGCTGATACCTGAGTTTTCTATGCCTACTGACGAGTCAAGGGAAATTATTCCAGAGTTGGTGAGTATCAGGGATGCAGTTCATAATATGAGTCGGGTGGCGCTTCTGGTTATGGCGTTTTATGAAAAACGGTATGAGTTGCTAGGTGAAGCCTTTCGAGATGTTTTACACCAGCCGGTCAGAAGTAAGCTCTTTCCAGCTATGTATTCGCTACTAGAGGCGGCTACTAGCGCTGGTGCATATGGATCTTTTTTGTCAGGAGGAGGATCAACCGTGGCGGCGCTATCAGATCCTACAGAAACTCAGTCTATTTTGGCGGCATTGCGAGCTTGTGCCTCTGAAAACGGGCTTCAATTTCAGGATCGGATAAGTAAAATTGGTGGACGAGGCGCATATGTTATTGATTCGAAATTGGAGAACCTACAATAATGAGCCAAAAATCGCAGGTTCTAGTTAGGAAATATGGTGGCTCGTCTCTCGCTACGACAGGTCATATCGAGCGCGTAGCTGAACAAATATCGCAGGTCTGCGAAGCTGGGCTATCAGCAGTTGTGGTCGTTTCAGCAATGGGAGATACCACTGATGAGCTAGTAGAAATGGTGTCAGAAATAACAGACCGCCCGTCGGGACGCGAGTATGATGCATTACTTTCGACAGGTGAAATAGTATCGAGTGCGTTGTTGTCTATGGCGTTACATAAAAGAGGAATAGAAGCTTTGTCGTTGAGTGGGGCACAAGCTGGAATAAAGACAACAGCCATGTTTAGGGATGCTCGTATCGAGAACATAGATGTTCGCAAACTACGGGATCGGCTACCGGATCGCGGTTGCCTAATAATTGCAGGATTTCAAGGAGTGGATGAGAATCAGGACACCACAACTCTGGGAAGAGGTGGGTCCGATACTACTGCAGTTGCTCTTGCTGCAGCATTAAATACGGGTACCTGTGAAATTTTTACAGATGTTGCGGGTGTTTACACTTCGGATCCACGTATATGCCCATTAGCACGACCATTACTCGATATCTCCTATGATGAAATGCTGGAGATGGCCACTACTGGCGCCGGCGTACTGCATCCACGAGCAGTGGAAGTGGGACAAGATTATGACGTTACAATTCATGTCCGGTCGACTATTGATCCGGAGTCAGCAGGCACTCTCATTCGGAAAGAGGCATTAATGGAGAAAGAAAAAAAAGCGCGGGCCGTTACGCACCAACTTAGGGTAGCGAAGATAACTTTACGAGGGCTAACGGACCAGCCAGGCATAGCAGCCAAATTATTCGAGCCATTAACTGAGGCAGGTGTTTCAGTTGATACGATAGTTCAAAATGCTTCGGTCGAGGGTAAAACAGATTTAACGTTTACAGTGGCACCGGATCTTTTGAACGACGCAGTAGAAGCAGTTAAGGTAGCTCAAAAAACATTAGGTATTGCGGAAGTGATTACTAACCCTGACTTAGGCACGGTGTCCGTTGTGGGGTCAGGCATGACTAATTCACCGGGCTACGCCGCTCGGATGTTCAGAACTCTTACAGATTCAGATGTGAACATAGACATGATATCTACTTCAGATATACGTATTACTTGTGTAGTTAGATCTGAAGATGTTGAAAAATCAGTAGTATCCCTAAATGCTGCATTTGATCTCGGAATTGACTAGGTTAGATGCCTCAAAATCTTGCAAGATTGGGTTTAAGAGTGGTATTATTTTCTCCCGACAAGAGTTCAAGTGTATAGGCGCTTAAACATTTTAAAAGGAAAAGACAGTAATGTTCGCTCATTTACACACACACACTGAGTATTCTCTTCTCGACGGAATGTCAAAAATGGAAACGCTTACGCAGAGAGCCCGAGAATTGGGCCAGTCAGCGTTGGCTATAACTGACCACGGTAATATGCATGGTGCTTTGGCTTTTTACAAAGCTGCAAAGAAAAACGGGATAAAACCAATTATAGGAATGGAAGCGTATATCGCCCATGGTGCGATGTCGGACAGAAATCCTCGTGAGAGACAACCCAACCATTTAACGATTATCGCTCAAAATTCAACAGGCTATCAAAATCTACTTACGCTAACGTCGTTAGCACACACACAGGGATTCTATCAAAAACCCCGCATTGATAAAGAGCTATTAGCCAACCATTCAGAGGGTCTAATAGTGCTCTCCGGTTGCCCATCCGGCGAGTTAATGTCATCAATCAGAAATAACGATATCGAAGAGGCTAGACGGGTAGCTGGCTGGTATTCCGAGGTATTTCCTGGTCGTTATTACATAGAGATTATGGGTCATGGTATTGATAAATTTGCTGAGCCAACTAATCAGGCTATAGCTCTCTCTAAAAGCCTAAATTTACCTCTAGTTTTGACAAATGACTCTCATTATACGTTTGCAGAGGATGACAAGGCTCATGAAGCACTTTTGTGTATCGGCACAAATTCAACAATGAATGACCCGAAAAGAATGAAATTTGACAGTGACAAATTTTACCTCAGAAGTGAAGACGAGATGCGCCAGATTTATCCAGATTTACCTGAGGCAGCAGATAACACAAGTGTTATCGCCGAGTCGGTCGAGTTGGAGTTAAGTTTTGAGCAACTAACTTTACCTAATCCGGGTATACCAGATGGATTGTCATCACGTGATCACCTACGAAACTTAGCTGTTTCCGGTCTTAAGGATCACTACTCTGTTGTTACAAGTGAGCATCAGGAACGACTGCAGTACGAACTGGCTGTAATTGCAGAAACAGGCTTCGACGAGTACATGCTCATAGTTAAGGACATAGCTGAATTCGCCCGTCGAGCGGGGATTCGAATGGGCGTCAGAGGTTCAGCTGCTTCTTCAATAGTTCTATATTGCTTAGGTGTTACTGATGTAGATCCCGTAGGCTGGGGCTTAGTTTTTGAGAGATTTTTGAATCCTGAGCGTATTGGCATGCCAGATGTTGACTTTGATTTTGCGGATGATAGACGTAGTGAAGTAATAGAGTACACGGTCAATAAATATGGACACGATCGAGTTGCACAAATAGGCACATTTGGCACCATGGGAGCACGAGGTTCTATTCGTGATACGGCGAGAGTTCTTGGATATCCACCAAGCGTTGGTGACCGCTTGGCTCGTATGGTTCCTAGTGTGGTTAATACGACTCTAAAGGGAGCTTTAGAAACGTCGGATCTAGGTCCCGAGTATAAACAAGCAAAGGACTCGAGAGAGATTATCGATCTTGCGATGAGACTAGAAGGAGTATCACGTCATTCAAGCACCCATGCGGCTGGGATCGTTATTTCTAAGGATCCATTACTCGATCTTGTTCCTTTGCAGAGACCAGATCCGGACACGGGATTTTCTATAGCCCAGTGGGGTATGGACGATATAGCAGACGTTGGTCTTTTGAAGATTGACTATCTAGGTTTAACTAACCTGACTATTTTGGGCAAGGCATTGGAGATCATTGAGTCGACTTCAGGTGAGACCGTTGATTTGTTATGTATTCCTGATAAAGATCTAGCGACTGCCGAAATGATGTCACAGGGACACACCTTTGGAGTTTTTCAAATGGAAGGCTCTGGAATGACTGAAGCCTCTAGATTACTAGAACCCTCTGGGATTTCAGATATGGCTGCGTTGGTTGCTCTGTATCGACCAGGTCCGATGGAGCATATACCACGATTTGCGGAAGTAAAAAAAGGACTTAAGGAGCCGCAGTACTTGGATCCGGCACTCGAACCTATATTGGCTGAAACATATGGTGTCATTACCTATCAGGAACAAGTTTTACAAATCGCTCAAAAATTTGCTGGGTATTCATTAGGCCAAGCCGATGTTATGAGAAAAGCTATGGGGAAGAAAATAGCTGCGGTGATGACTGAAGAACGAGAACGCTTCGTTTCTGGTATTGAATTGAAAGGGCATAAGAGGCGTCTAGGTGAAAAACTATTTGATCTAATCGAGCCATTTGCTGGCTATGCCTTTAACAAGGCTCATGCCGTGTGTTACGGACTTATCGCATATCAGACAGCATACTTGAAGGCTCATTATCCTATCGAATATATGTCTGCGGTCCTTTGTTCATCGAGTGGTGACCGGACTGCGTTAGCAGCCGCTGAATGCCAAAGGCTTGGGATATCAATTTCTTTACCTGACATTAATAAAAGTAAGGTTAATTTCAATGTGGAGGTATCTGAGTCGATTGATGGAGCACGGTCTATTAGATATGGACTAGGCCAAGTTAAAGATGTGGGATCGGGAAGCGCTGAATTGATTGTTGCTGAAAGAGTAGAAAATGGAGAATATTCCTCTATGGAGGATTTTGCGGCACGATTACCTAGCAAGTCAGCAAATAGGAGAATTATTGAAGCTTTAGCTAGAGCGGGATCATTTGATACCTTATGTGATCGAGGAATTGTGCTTCAGAATATTGAGAGAATCATCGATATTTCGAAGGAGCAAAAACGATTAAGGGACACTGGCCAGACTACTATGTTTGACTTGTTAGGTTCTGATGGTTTAGGCGGCCTTGATATGTCTGATCCGATGCTACTTCCAAGTCGCCAGATTCAACTGTGGGAACGTGAATACCTAGGCACTTATATAAGTGATCATCCGTTAACCGAGGCTTCTTTGATTCTTGATAAGTATGTAACTCATTCGCCGGCTGAACTGACGTCCTTCTTGGACGGTAAGGAGGCAGTAGTGGCTGGGATTATCACTGATGTCAGAGAGCTCACGGCGCGTGTTAGTAACCGACCATTTTGTGCTATTAGAGTAGAAGGTTTTACTGGATCTTCTGAGATAATGATTTGGAACAAGGAGTATGAGCACTACTTCAAGACAGGAATTTTGGCTGAAGGCAACATTGTTTTGGCTAAGGTGTCGATTAGAACTAACAAAAATTCCAGAACTACAGTCGCGGCAAAATTCGTAGTTGCTTATGATCCACATTTGAAAAGTATCGGACCGAATTTCAATGAGGCGCAATTTCAAATTCGTCGTCAAGGTGGTGGCGTTAATACTGTGGTGGATATAAAAGATCGTCCTAGAGCCGAAAAAAGCCGGACTGAGTACTTAAATGTGAAGTCTTTTCCAGCGGATTCTCTAGCATCACGTGAGACCAAAGTGAAGGAACGACGAGATATCTTTGAGACGTCTACGACACTCGATAACGGTTTATTGATACGTATCGATGAGACCCGAGATGCCAGTGCTGATCGGCGCCGTATTCATCATTTATTCCAAATCTTGGACGAGTCACCTGGTTCTTATGCTGTCACTCTTGAGATTGAAGACAGAAATCATCTAAGAAGTCAGGTTAGGCGTGCTGGGATTGACGAACGAATGATTTCAGATATTGCAAGCCGTCTTCGTGAAACCTTAGGCGTGCTTGGATCTGTCGAGTACGAAGAGCTCTTTATATCTGATATTAAGTCAAGAATTATCGATGCCGAACCTCTTAAGATTGCAGGTGGAAATTGAGTAACAAATCATCGACTGTAAATCGCTTTAGAGACTAGCCCACGAATTTGCAGAATGTTGTAACGTAATCTGTATGGCTATTTCAACTGCTAAAGTGGCAGAAAGTTATCGTAAACTTATTGATATTCGAACAGCTATTGGCTCAATCATCTTGGGCCAAGATGAGTTGATATCGGGACTCCTGATCGCTGCTATGACCAATAATCATGCGTTGATTGAGGGACTTCCTGGTTTGGCCAAGTCACTGGCGGTCTCGACTTTTGCGGCAACTATCGAGAGTAATTTTACGCGTATTCAATTCACCCCTGATCTACTTCCTGCTGACCTAACAGGAACTCAGATTTTTGATCCTAGAGATACTCAATTTCATATTCGAAAAGGGCCAATATTTTCCAACGTAATTTTGGCTGATGAGATAAATAGAGCACCAGCTAAAGTGCACTCCGCATTACTCGAGGCAATGGAAGAAAGTTCAGTTACGATTGGAGGTGACACGTTAGAGCTTCCTGAGCCATTTTTAGTTTTAGCTACTCAGAATCCTATTGAGCATGAGGCGACTTATAGGCTTCCTGAAGCGCAGTTAGATCGTTTCATGTTGAAAATTGTAGTGAAATACCCTGAGATGGAAGATGAAAGGAGCATGCTTGATCAGAGATTATCTCAATCAAGGGTCTTGCCCAAACCAGTCATTAATGCGAGTGAATTACGGGTTATTCAAGATGCCACGAGTCAGATCAGCATTGATCCGAAAATACGCGATTATATTTTGAGGTTGGTGCGAGCAAGCCGATCCATAGGCGAGGTGGAAGAGAGCGACGTATCTCGCTGGATTGAGTATGGGGCATCACCCCGTGCATCAATATTCTTTGTCGAAGGAACTCAAGCACTAGCTTTGCTAAATTCTCGAGAGTATGTTCTCCCCGAGGACGTGAAGCAAATTGCTAAACCGATCTTGCGACATCGCCTAGTGCTCACTTATCAGGCGGAAGCTGAAGGAATAACGACTGACGATGTCATCGATCAGTTGTTGGAACACGTACTAATTCCTTGATTCAAGTAATTCTATGTTTCGTAAAATAAATTATTTCTTGCGGCGGTTGAACAAATCAAACCATAGCGTTGGTTCCCGACGTCAAGAAATAGGACATTGGAATTTATCAAATCCAAACTTGGATCGGCATATTAAAGAACTTGAGTTCCGCATCACACGATCTGAATCTGCGGATTTGTATGGGCAGTACCTATCGATTTTTAAAGGCGTGGGTATAGATTACGAAGGCACTCGAGAATATACGCAAGGCGATGACACTCGATTTATCGATTGGAATCGCACTGCCAAATCTAATGAGATCTGGAGTAAAGAGTTTCGAGAAGAACGTGGGCGCACAGTTTTATTCTTAGTGGATAATTCCATGTCTATGACTGCTCCACCACCATTTGGTGAGAAGACACTAGCCGTTTTGCAAGTGCTCTCACTTCTTGGATATTCAGCTGTTAGTGCAGGAGATTTGGTAGGATTAATTACGTTTTCTTCTGACGTACACAGCGTGATGAGACCTCGCAAAGGCAAGGGAAATATATTACAAATAATACGTAGGATCTTGCAGGATTCATCAGATGTCAGCGCAGAATCTAGACAAGGAACCGACGTTGCAAAGGTGATTCAATTTTCGAACCGACTTCTCAAGCAAGGGTCGGTGGTGTTTATTTTGTCAGATTTTGTGGATATTACATCATTAGAGACTATTAGACTTCTCGCCCGTAAACATGATGTGACTGTGGTTCGTATTGATGGTCCAGACAGCGATTTGAGCATGGAAAATGGATTAATTGATTTGCTTGACGTAGAGACTGGTCAATCTAGAATCGTTGATCTCACTGACTTTAGAGGCTCAGATGAATTGTTTCTTCAGGGAGGTGAGAAGAAAAACAACGGGTCAAATTTTCAAGAGTTAGGAGTTTCGGAATTAGTACTTAATACTAATTCGGATATCGCGGTCGAGCTGTTGACTTATTTGCGTGTGCGTTCGCGCCGTATGTTTCGACAATTATGATGTTGACTAGGTTGTCACTGTACATAGTAATAATCACTTTAATACTTATTCCTTTTCAACGTATAGAAGCTCAATCAAAACCCGATATTGAGATAATCTCCACAATAACGCCACAAGAAATAAACATCGGAGACACTTTTTATTTAGAAGTGTTGGTGCGCCATAGTAATGCAGTGGCAGTGAGCACCAATTTAGCCATGATTTCTGGGATTGAGTCAGTGGGTAGTCCAATTGAAGAATTTGGCAGTTTGTCGGACATATCAGATGTAACTTCCTTTACCTATGAGCTTCAGGTCTTTATTTTGGATCTTCCTCAGCAATTAGAAATTAAAGTGCTTTGGGTTACTGAAGACGGTCAAACTGGGTTGGTTAACAATTTCGTTGATTTGCCCACGGTTATTAGCTTGGTCACGAATGCATCTACCGCTGTACGAGATCTAAAACCACAACAAACCACCATGAGTGATTACGGGAATACTATTTCATATAGAGGAGTCATAGGCATCATGCTTGTTTCTTTTTTTGTCATGATTTTAGCTTTGTATTTACGCCGAAATAAGCTCGTTGAAATTGAGGAAAATGGCTCCGAGGATATGGCTCGATCACGGCTCGCTGAGTTGCATAGCCTTAAGTTAGATGAGGCTGCTGATTTACAGAAATTCTATAGCACTTTATCTACAGTCATTCGCTTATACCTTTTGAACAGGTTTAATCTTGATGCTTTGATATATACCTCTTCAGAGTTAAGCAAGTTGATGATAGAGAATGGTATCGCGCGCTGGCAAGCACGACTCGTCGGTGAACTGCTGAAGCGTTGTGACTTGGCTATCTATGCACATGTTTATCCTGATCCAGATTCTGCTAATTCCGACTTAACTCTGGCTTATGAAATAGTTGAGTTCGCGAGAGAGCGCCAAAGATGAATCTGGCTGATAATTATTTTTCTAGTGTTGCCTGGCTTAGCCTCATTCCTGTACTTGTATTGTTTGGTGTCGCGAGATGGCGGTGGGGGCGGTCAATCGCGATACCGGTCTCGTCGATATCAACTGTTGAGGTGACTGAAACTAAAACTAGGCGAGTTCGATATCATTGGCTTGCAGAATTTATCCTTTGGCTAAGTGGTCTGATAGGGATTATCGCTCTTGCCGGCCCACAGTATGGAATTGCATCAAATCCAACAGAGTTAGAGGGCTTGGATATAGTATTAACTATCGATTTGTCCTCTTCGATGAATTTAAAGAATATGGATGGTGACAGTAAATTAGTTACAGCCCAACAGGTCATTAGCGAATTTCTTGAGGAGCAGGACGGTAACCGCATTGGTGTTGTAGTTTTTCAGTCGTCTGCGCTGACACTTTCACCACTTACATATGACATCGATGCCGTTGACAGCCAGATTGACCGACTCGAGACGGGTTGGTTAAAGGATGGCACAGCGATTGGACTTGGAATATCAGAGGCCCTAGTGCTTCTAAGAAATTCGTCTGCTGCGTCAAAAGTAATTATTCTGTTGACCGATGGGGAGAACAATGCCGGCGTTATTTCACCGTTGGAGGCTGCGGAATTATCGAAAGCATTTAATACAAGAATTTACACTATAGCTCTAACTCCTAATGGCCAATTTTTTGACTCGAGAACCCTTCAGAGTATTTCCGAGGTAACGGACGGGAAAGGATTTGATGCCTATACGAGAGAGGAACTACTTGCAGCATATTCAACTGTCGCTGAATTAGAAAGATCAAATATTGGCGTTCGTGACTACGTTGTTATCAACCACTATCAGACGCTATTTATATTGGTCGGCATCTCTCTATTATTTATAAGTTTTATGCTATCTGTGACGTACTTTAAGAGATTCCCTTAATGATTAGAGTGTGGGTGTATTTATCATTATGAATTTTGACTCACCTCAGTGGTTGTTACTTTTAGCTCTAGTGCCGTTACTGATTTTTATGATTCGTTTTGATTACAAAAACAATCGAAACACTCCATTTATGAAATTTAGCAAAAGCTACGGTTCGAAGTTTCGATTCGTTCGTCATTGTTGTGTAGTGGTATCACTCTTGTTATTGATAGTTGCTGCTGCGAAGCCAGTTTGGGGTACGGAATTTGTCAAGTCACCAACGTCGGAATCTGAACTAGTTATAGTTCTCGATGTCTCTTATTCAATGCTGGCGGACGATCTCAAACCGACTCGCTCGAGAGTGGCTTCCGATTCAATCATAAAATTACTTCCGTATCTAAGGGGATATCGCGTAGGTCTTGTAATTTTTGCAGGAGATGCGTTTGAGCGTGCTCCTGTAACCGATGATTTCAAGTCACTTTCATTTATGCTTCAAAGAGCACAGGATGAAAGTTTTCTTTTAGAACCCGGATCAAATGTTGTTAGTGGTATAGAGAAGGCGAGCGAGATATTACACCGAAATGAGATACCACATAGCAAATTAATTTTACTCGTGTCGGATGGCGAATTTGACGAGGTAAATGATTTATCAAGTGTTGTCTCTGATTCAGATACCAATGTGTTTACAGCATTCGCTGCAAGCAAAATATCTGGCCAGCTCCCGAACGGGTACGTCTCAAGTGGTCAGCCGACTCATTTGGAGCTTCTAGCACAACAGAGCGATGGCTCATTTTGGGAAATCCAAGATTTGCCTGGTCTGGCCGTTTCTCTTCAACGAATGAGATCAAAAGAGTATGTAAACGGAGTAGAAGAAATTTCGAAAAGTAGATCTAGTATTTTTATTGGCACAGCTTTATTTATCATGACTTTTTTACTAGTTAGCCCCTCCATATATGGTTGGTTTAAATACCACCAATTGTTCAACTCGATATTTATGGTTGGGCTAATTGGGACACTTTTGGGACTTGTGTCGTGTGCCTCTCCTTCAGTCGATAAGCAAATAAATACGGCCAATTCTTATTATGCGAACCATCAATACAATGTTTCATTAATCGAATATCAGCGAATAAGTAACGAAATATCTGAAGTAGATGATTGGAAGACTGGTTCAATTCTTTACAATTTGGGAAATAACCTTCATCGATTGGCTAGGTATGATGAAGCATTTGCCATATCAAGTTCAGCTCTGCAGTTTGCTAAAGATGATCAGGTACTGGCTGGAAAGATACGGTATTCGTTAGGACTGCATTCATATCGAAAAGGTGACTTCGAGCAGGCATATAAGTGGTTTAGCGAGGTGCTCAGTCATAGACCCACAGATATCGATGCGAAGATTAACCTGGAGATTACGTTGCGAGAATTAGACTCAACTCCTGAGGTCGGCGTTGGTACTTCGCAGAAAACCAAGGATCAGACAAAGAAGTCTGGGCTTGAATCTCTTGATGATACCTCAGGTACTTGGAAGCCCAAAACAACGGATCAATCTGAATCGGATGATGAATCAGGAATCAAGGGCACTAAGGCCGCTATTGGTTCCAAAGGTAGTACGTTAGAGACTGGCGATGCAGGGCATCAGGTTGTAACAAGACAAATGCTTGATGATATCTTTCAAAAAACTGTAATCTCTCTATCTAAGTTAGAGGCATTAGAGATTTTAGATTTAGTTACCGAAGAAAATAGAGAAATTAATTATCCTTATACTTCTCGGCAAGGCCTAATTGTTAAGTAGTGATCTCGCTAGTTTTTCGCATTAGTTAATAACAGTTGAATAGGCCCATCATTAATAATGTCTCGAGTCGTTAAGCTGATTCCATTAGTCGGATCGATGATGGTGGTACCAAGTAGATTGGCCAAAGTGAGAAGATTGTCGTCGGTGAGTCCCTTATAGCCATATGGAATAACAACACCCGGATTGATATCTCGAATTATTCGCGACATCGTGCCAGGAGGTAGTGTTTCTTTAGGACCTGTTGGACACAGAATTATTTGTGAACTCCCAAACAAATCCTTTCCAGAACTATCCAATACATCTGTAAGACCGCTTAAGACTCCGATCGACAGTCCGTCAATCTGAATGAACCAGCTAGTTTTTTCTTCTGTATCGGACTTGTTAGATAAACTTAGTTGACCGCCGTTAGTTGGTTCTATTTTGCTGATTTCAACGCTCGACGCGTATCCTTCAACTTGTACCCCTGAAACTTCGAATTCACCGGGGCGGTCAAAAATTACGGGAGACTCATCTCCTGCTGGGGCCACTTGTTCGTTGCCAGTGCAAAGAGGGTCGTTGCGATGCGAATTTAAAATGATGTGAGCCTTTGGGCGACCCATTGTTCCATGCAGCTGTTTGGTCCACGGGTCGATTACGATTGAGGCATCTTTTCCCCGAAGCCTCAGTGAAGAGTTACCTAGCCAGTTTAATTCCAAGTCAGTCGCCTCATTTCGTCACTATTCTTTTTTTATTATAAAGCAGCTATATATTAAGCTCAGGTATGGGAAGGTCTTCTGGGATATTGAAGTCAGATGGAATTTCCCTCATCGCTGTCGGATCACATATCGTCACAGTTGAGTTATTACTTATACTAACTGAATTAATCATGGCGACCCGTAACGCATCGGCTCTAAATCCTTTGGTATTTGCGTCCAAATCTATATCTGACGCCTCATTTTCAATATTTCGTGTAGCAGGAATTTGCTGTCGACTCATGGCTTCAATCGTCAGTGCAAGCGCGAAGGGTGCCGCAGCTGCACCCATATCGCCAACGTGAGACTTCAGAGCTGGTGTGTACATGTGATGCCGGACTGATGCACCAAACACTCGATGAACAGCTCTCGCTTCGGCGAGGTCGCCTTCTTGCGAGCCACAGGCATCCAACATTAAAACATCAATTTCAGATTGTATTCGCCCTGAAGAAAGAAGAGCTCCTTGGATGGATCGACCAATATAAACAGGATCGATATTTGGCCTTCCATTTGAGCCAGCAGAGAATGTAAGAGACTGACCTTCGATTTCGGCGAGAATTTTTGCCCCGCGTGTGACAGCTACTTCTAGTGCTTCGAGTACAAAGACAACGCTTCCTTCCGAAAGCACTTTACCATTTCTATCTTTGTCTAGTGGACGAGATGCTAAGTCCGGATTGGTATTACTTTGAGTTGTTAATTCCTTACGACTCTCACTTGCAGCAAATGTAGCTGCGTCAATCTGTGCATCGGTTCCACCAGCAATAGCCACATATGCATCCTTTCGGCGGATTATTTCTGACGCTTCAATTATTGCTTCAAGGCCACTCACATATTTCCCATCGAGAGGTATTACTGGACCCGTGATCCCAAGAAAAGCTGCAACACTTTGGCCTGGGTGAGGTATGTTTGTGATTTCAGCTGATTTTTCGTCTGTGAGGACCGCCATATCTTGGCTTTCCGCTGATGCTATTACACAGGCGATTTTGCCAGAGTTCTCCGGTGTCAAACTCAATCCAGCTGCTTGGACTGCTGTTAGAGCGGCTGATGCGGTATATCGAGAGCTAGAACTCAGGCTTTGGAAATAATCCGGACGAAATCGATTATCAACTCGGTCAGACTCCTGAATCTCGCCAGCAACTTTTGATTCAAGGCTTGACGTGTCAAATCGAGTTATATTTCGAACACCGCTTTCATTGTTCTCAATAGCTGACCATATAGCGCCAAGTGACCGCCCAAGTGGAGTAATAACCCCTATGCCTGTAATTACAACTCGAGGCGGCAGATTATCTTTCTGTGAATATGAATTAGTCATGTAATTAGTTTATTCGTCAGCTGGCTAAAAAACTTGTTAGCCCCACTTCGCTATCATTGCACCCCAATTTAGCCCTCCTCCAAAAGCGACAAACAACACCATGTTATTGGATTTGAGCCGTTTTTCCTGTAACGCTTCGGAAAGAGCAATGGGAATTGAAGCAGAGGATGTATTTCCATATTTCTGCACGTTAATAAATGCTCGTTCAATGGGCAGTCCAAGTCTCTCCATCAGGGCTTTTATAATACGTTTATTTGCTTGGTGTGGAATACAAATATCAATATCGTCGGCCTTTAAATTAGCTTTTTTCAAGGCCTCTTCCACAGCCTCAGCCATTGCTGTAACGGCATATTTAAATACAGATCGCCCGTCCATTACTATTTTGGCTTCTTGATCTAGTAGGTCTGAGGGTGCCGTACAAGGGCCAGAGGCGAATAGTAGTTTGGCTGCACCACCATCTGAACCGAGCACTGCTGGAAATATTTGACCAGTTTCATTTTCGTGATTGCGCTCAAGAATTACGGCCCCTGCGCCATCACCAAAAAGAATGCAAGTGCCTCTATCGGACCAATCTGTGATGCGACTCAGTACTTCCGATCCAATTATCAGAATTCTTTCAGCGGAGCGTGAGTGTATGAGTTGAGACGCGGTGGATAGAGCTGTAACAAATCCGTTACATGCCGCATTTATATCGAAAGCTCCACAACTAGCACCGATAGAGTGTTGTATCCGGCTCGCGGTAGATGGGAACATACCACTTGGAGTGCATGTCGCTGTAATGATCAGATCTAAGTCAAGAGCACTTATACCGGCTTTCTCGAGGGCTCTTTTGGCCGCTGTAGCACCAAGTGTCGCCGATGAATCTTCATCACTCGCAATGTGCCTTTGGCTTATTCCCGTCCTTTCAACTATCCATTCATCACTGGTATCAATCATTTCTGAAAGCTCTTGGTTGGTAAGGATTCTCTCAGGAACTGCATGACCGAAGCCCGAAACATGACAGGAAAAAGACATATCACACCTTAAGTTTGCGATAGTATTGTTTACTATTCGTAGGACCCCAGTATAGCTTCCAGGGCGATCAGTGTGCGCCGGTGTATTTGTTTAATGGCACCTTCACTCTTACCCAATTTTTCACCAATTTTTTTATTCGTAAGCCCGTCAACATATTTCAAGGTTATTAACTCTTGCCGATCGGGGCTAAGTGCCGCAACAGCTCGCCAAAGACTTTGAATTTGCTCGTTGTGTTCTACCAAATGCTCTGGACTTGGAACACTATCTAGGGTGTCAGCATAATCATTTAGGTGGTCAGGTGTTTTTGAGCGGCCTGTATCTCGATACCAGTTCACCAAAACATTGTGAGCAATTGTCATTATCCATCCACCAAAAGCATCAGATCCTCGGCCGTGAAAATTAGCTAGTGCCGTGAATGCTCGTAAGAAGACGGTCGACGTTAATTCTTCAGCATCCAATATTGTGGGAGTTCTTCGAACCAGGTAGCCGAAAACCCGAGGTGCAAATTCCTCATATAGTCTAGAGAACGCGTCGACGGTTACGTTTCCATCAATTTTGTTGTTAGTTTTCATTGTTTGAAGTATAAATGACAGTACGGCGTCTGAAGTTAATTACGGTTAAGCGTTGACCGGAGTGCGTCAGCTGATTTACACTTAATTAGCACTCTCTGTATGAGAGTGCTAATTAAGTGTAAATACCCCTATATATAAGGGAAATCTAGCATTAAAATTGGCTCATAGGAAATACTTATGAATACTTTAACTGAACGCCGAGCTGCGATACTTTCGTTAGTTGTCGACGAATATATTCGGACAGCTGAGCCTGTTTCTTCAAAATTTTTGGCTGATATGTCTGAGCTTAGCGTCTCACCAGCAACAGTGCGGAACGAATTTGCACTTTTAGAGGCAAATGGACTTTTGACTCATCCGCATACCTCGGGTGGAAGAATTCCGACGGAAAATGGATACCGCACCTACGTAGAGCAACTGATGTTTGAAGAACCGATCGTGGAAGAAGAGCGCATTACGGTTGAGCATCAGCTACACCAGGCAGCAGGCAGCGTGGATGAGTTGCTTCCTCTGGTCTCAACCATACTTGCAAGTTGGGTGGGAAATGTCGCCATCATTACTCGAAGAAGTGAAAAGAAGCGTGAATTGCTTCAAGTACAACTTGTAGACATAAGTGGTGATACAACACTCCTTGTATGCGTTTTAGATGACGGCACGGTTAAGAAAAAATTTCTGACTATCTATCCCTATTTGAATCAATCACTTTTAAATCAACATGCAAACATTCTTAATGAACTGCTTGCTGGCCTTACTTCACTGGAAATAAGGAGATTGATTAAATCCCCAACAAATCTTGAACTTTTGGACTTAGTATCAGTGATAGCAGATCTCATAGTTGAAGAGAATATGTCTGAAAATACGTATCTTGACGGGATTGAGGTCGCACTTCAGCAACCTGAATTTAGTAATCAGGAGAGCATGTTAGAGGCGATGGGATATCTTAGTATTTATCGGCTCGAACGGTTGATTAATTCTGTGATGACAGACGGTCTCGATTTGAGTACTCGAATTGTAATTGGCCGAGATGATGATGAAAGTATTTCAAGTGGTTGGAGTATTGTCGCCTCGAAATATGGTCTAGATGCGGGCCGAGGCGTGATAGCTGTTGTAGGCCCAACTCGCATGGCTTATGGCTATGTTTTACCTAGAGTGCGCTACTTAGCTGGTTTGATAACGCAATTGAATAGAGATTTGGGCCGCAAGAATGTTTTGGACGGCCTAGATGACTAACACAGATGAAAAAACACAGAGTGAGGAATTAGACGCCACAATTGTTGATGAAGCCGACGAGTTGATTGATTCGCCTATTTCTCTAGAATCTGAGTTGGATGAGGTGAAAGCACAACTGTTGCGATCATTGGCTGACTATCAAAACCTGCAGCGCAGAAGCAGTGAGGATTTGGTAAATGCACGACTTGATGCACTGAAGCCGTTTTTAAATGTTTTGGATGATTTACAAAGAGCCGTCCAAGCCGTCCAAGCTGATGTGAATGAATCCCCTTGGGTTCAAGGGGTAACTCTTGCGGTTCAAAAATTTGAGAATACATTGGTAAACCGGGGAGTCCGGACATATGGAGAAGTCGGTGACATATTCGACCCAAAATTGCACGAGGCGGTTGGCCTTACTGCGGGTCCCGATGGTCAGATTTTAGAAGTTATAGCTGGTGGGTATGAGGTTGGAGAAAAAATTATCCGGCCGGCTTTAGTAATAGTAGGAGAAGGTCAGGAAAAAGAGACTGAGGGTGATGATTCCTGCGGGAATGGATCAGCTTCAGTATGGAACGAATTGTAAAATAAAAGTTTATGAATTAGGACAATTAGATAGGAGTCAGGATGAGTCGGGTTATAGGCATTGATTTAGGAACCACCAACTCTTGTATAGCGGTGATGGAGGCGGGTGAGGCTCGCATTATTGAGAATTCTGAGGGTGGCCGAACTACGCCCTCAGTTGTTGCTGAGGCGAAGGATGGAGAAAGACTGGTTGGCACGGTTGCGAAACGGCAAGCTGTGACTAACTCTGACAATACCCTCTATTCGGTCAAGCGATTGATGGGTAGACAGCATGATGATGAAGAAACCACGCGCCTAGAAGCGATGGCCTCATTCAGGTTGGTCAAGCGAGAGAATGGCGACGCGGCCGTGGTGATGGGTGATAGTGATTACAGCCCTCCCGAGATAAGTGCAATGATTTTAGGAAAATTAAAAGCTGATGCAGAGGCTTATTTGGGCGAAGATGTTTCGGAAGCAGTGATTACAGTGCCCGCCTATTTTAATGATGCTCAACGTCAGGCAACTAGAGATGCTGGGCGAATTGCTGGTCTCGAAGTTCTGAGGATAATTAATGAACCTACTGCGGCTTCGCTTGCATATGGCCTTGGTGAAGATGCAACGGATCAGACTATCGCAGTTTACGATCTTGGGGGAGGTACATTTGATATTTCTGTGCTTGAGATTGGTGACGGAGCTTTTGAAGTCAAGGCAACCAATGGGGACACCTTCTTAGGTGGTGATGATTTTGACAATGCTGTGATAAATGATTTAGTTGCCGAATTTAAGAAAGACCAAGGTATCGATCTATCAGAGGATAAAGCAGCTCTCCAACGTTTAAAGGAGGCAGCTGAGAAAGCAAAAATCGAGTTGTCTTCGGCTCAGCAGACTGAAGTAAACCTGCCATTTATTACAGCTGATTCATCTGGCCCAAAACATTTAGTGCGATCTATTTCTAGAAGCTATTTTGAGCAGTTGGTGGATGAGCTTGTTGAAAGATCTCTTGGTCCAGTGAAGCAAGCCCTCAAAGACTCAAGTATGGATCCGTCCGATATTGATGAGGTCGTACTAGTGGGTGGGCAGACACGAATGCCGCTTGTGCAAAAGAAGATAGAAGAATTTTTTGGAAAAGAGCCACACCGCGGAGTGAACCCGGACGAGGTGGTTGCAATGGGAGCTGCGATTCAAGCCGGAGTCCTAAAAGGTGATGTGAAGGATATGCTGCTGCTTGACGTGACTCCACTGACCTTAGGTATTGAAACACTAGGTGGAGTTATGACTCCTTTGATAGAGAGAAATACCACTATACCCACTAGTAAAAGCGAAACATTTTCTACAGCTGCGGATAATCAACCCCAAGTGGACGTACACGTCCTCCAGGGTGAGCGACCAATGGCGACTGATAACAACACAATGGGAAGATTTGCGTTAGATGGTATTTTGCCGGCACCAAGAGGAATTCCTCAAGTCGAAGTAACTTTTGACATTGATGCTAATGGGATTGTAAAAGTGTCTGCTAAAGATAAGGCTACTAACAAAGAGCAACATATAACTATCCAATCATCATCTGGACTCACGGATGATGAAGTAGAGCGGTTGAAGCAGGAGGCTGAAGAACATGCCGAGGAAGACGCGAAGAAGAAGTCAGCCATAGAGTCGCGCAATGCTGCGGACACTCTTTGCTATTCAGCGGAAAAACTTATAGAGGATAACAAGGAACTCGTGACGGATGATCAGAGGTCGACAATTGAGGAATCGATAGCAGAGGTTAGGCAGAGTCTCGAGAGCGGTGATGATTTGATTTTAACGACCAAGACAAGTGAACTTGAAGCTATTTTACAAGAGATAGGCCAAGCGATTTATACGGCGCAAGCTGCACAAAATGCGCCAGGTTCTGAAGGGAACGATGGCTCTGATAGTGAGCAGGATGAAGCGAGCGATGACACGATTGAGGGTGAATTCCGAGAAGTTTAGATTTCAAGGACTGGGCGATGTCCGAATGAATGAAATTTTTAAAGGATTAATAACATATGGCAGCTGCTCCTGATCTATATGAGACACTTGGGGTCACTCGCGAAGCGTCCCCAAGCGACATCAAGAAAGCCTATCGACTTCTAGCAAAAGAATTCCATCCAGATGTAAATAAATCGGATGGTGCAGAAGCGAAGTTTAAAGAAGTCTCAACGGCCTACGAGGTGTTATCTGATCCGGAAAAGCGTGGTAGATATGATCAATTTGGTCATGCAGGTATTGGTAACGCCGGTGCACAAGGTTTTGATGGTGGTGGATTCGGTGGATTCGGAGATATATTCGACTCATTTTTTCGGTCCACTGGTGCTCGTCGGGCTGGACCACAGCAGGGGTCAGATTTAAGAACTACTATCGAAATAAATCTTGAAGACGTGCTATTGGGGATTGAATACCCACTTAATTTCTCTAGAGTCATTCGATGTCAGCCGTGCAGGGGAACTGGAGAGGCTGACGCGGCAGAGAGACCGAAATGCGACGAGTGCTCAGGAACAGGAGAACTGAGACAGGTTCAGCGATCATTGTTTGGTCAGTTTGTAAACGTTACTGTTTGTAATATTTGCCAGGGTGAAGGCACAAAGGTACGCAATGCTTGCGCGTCCTGTAGAGGACGAGGAGTAACCGAGTCCGAGGTCGAACGATCAATATCAGTGCCTGCTGGTATTGATAACGGAGAGACACTTCGTATCAGAGGAGAAGGTGATCAAGGTGCCCGAGGGGCAGAGGCTGGAAGTTTATACGCGGAAATACGAATCAAGGAGCATTCTAAATTTCTGCGTTATGGTCGAGACTTAGTAACTGAGTGCGAATTAAATATTGTGGAGGCGATGCTCGGTACTGATCTTGAGATTAATACTTTGGATGGGTCCACAAAAACCTTATCGATAGATCCCGGAACTCAGTCAGGGGATCGGCGAGTATTAAGAGGAGAGGGCGTTCCGGACGTTAGGGGGAGAGGAAGAGGAGATTTATATTTGCAAATCAGAGTAATAACTCCCACCCGACTCTCGAGTGAGCAGGAAAGTATTATCCGAGAATTTGGAAAATCTTTGACTGACGACCATAAGCCACGAACTGAAGAATCTATGTTTGATAGAATTAAATCGGTTTTTGGTGGCTAATTTTTCACACATATGTGGATCCAAGCAGAAATCAAAAGTCATTCAGATGAAGTTGAATTAATAATTAATTGTGCCTATGGACTGGGTGCGATCGGTGCAATTGTTGAGGTGCCGTTTTTAGCGGGCTCTTTGGATCTTGGTGCGTATACAGAATCGCATAGTGAGTCATATCTTGTTATTGCTACTTTTGAGGCTCCATTTGTCCGTAGGGACAGAGCTCTATTTAGAAGGCGTTTAAATCACCTGTCGTTAAAAGAAACCTTGTCACGTATTCGGTATCACTCCGTTGGGACCCGAGATTTTTCAAACGAGTGGCGGGAATTTTTTTCAGTTCAGAGATTCGGCAGACTCATGCTTCGACCAAGCTGGGTGAGTGACAAAGCCTCACCTGATGAGGTTGAAATGATTTTGGATCCCGGATTTGCTTTTGGAAGTGGCCTGCACCCCACAACACAACTATGTCTCGAGTTACTAGAACAAAATATCACTAGTCAGACTGTAGCCGTGAATGTGATAGATGTCGGCTCGGGGTCAGGAATTCTTTCGATCGGCTCGGCCCTTTTAGGTGCGTTTCGTGTTCGCGCATTTGATATCGATATCGATTCAATTGCAATAGCGCAAGCAAACGCGCATTTGAATCATGTTTTTGATTTGATTGATTATGAGGTATTTGATTTTTCCCAGAAAAATGCTACGAAATTTGGTGATTTACGCGGTTGGGCCGATCTCATAGTTGCTAATATTTCGGAAACTGCTCTTATAAGCATGATGCATAACTTTAATTCTTCTATAAAAATTGGAGGTCAATTAATTATGAGTGGCTTTGAATCAGCTGCAGTGAATAACATTGTCACATTTGGAACTGAAGCAGGCTTTGAGCTTAGCGTTCATATTACGAAGAATGACTGGAGCGCTTTAATTATGATTAGGAAGTTCTAGTGGTAAGTCAACGAGTTTTTTTAGCTCTAAGTGTGGCCTTAATGACTATTAGCTGTAGTTCCTCGGATGATTCTTATCATCCAAGGAATACCCTGCCAGTGGAGAATAATTCTCAGATCGAGTTGGTTGAGTCGTTTGATCGCGTACATAGTATTGATGTAATAGAAATTCCTGGTGAAGTATATGCTGGGGATAGTTTCAGAGTAATAATTTCAAGTAATGGTGGTTTATTAGGTTCAATAAAGATATTTGGCAAATCGACGCCGCTTTTATTGGTCGATAGAGACGTTTTGTCGTCGCTAGTAGCTGTACCAATAGGACAACAGAGTGGCACAAATGTATTGGAACTAACGGTCACCGGAATTAATTGGCGAATTAGCAAAATCATGCGATTAGAAATTCTGGAGAGAGCAGTTCAGGTGGATCGAATTTACCGAACTGAAGATATGATTCGGATTTCGACCGATGGGTCGAGTTTTGCTGAAGAATTTGCTATCCGTGAACAACAAACAAGAACCTATTTGACTCAACAGTATCACTCTGATTTTATGCTGGTCCCAGTGGCAGGTGTTGTAAGCACCTTTTTCGGCGATATGAGAGCTTACGAAAACGGTCCCCCAAGAAACCCTCACTCTGGAGTTGATTTCGCTGCTCCCAAAGGAACATTAGTGAGTGCAGCGACTGATGGCTATGTTATTTACTCGGCCACGATGCCGGTACGCGGTAAAACCGTGATAATTGATCATGGCGGCGGCGTTTTTAGTGGATATCATCATTTATCGAAGGTGTATTCACACGCTGGTTTATGGATAAATGCAGGCGAGTACATTGGCGAAGTGGGCTCCACCGGATATTCTACCGGTCCTCATTTGCATTGGGAAGTTTTGGTTTATGGAACTCCCACAGATCCGATACAGTGGTTAGAGCTTGGGAAAAACCTTGCTGACCCTAAGTAAATGCACCTATAAGTTGTCTGCCTAGAGAAAGAACTGATAATGACTTCACCTATCAATATTGCTGAGAGTGTTCTAGATAATATGAGTAAAGTCATTATCGGGAAAAATCAACAAATACAACTTGCTCTAATTGCACTTATGTCAGGTGGGCACCTTCTGGTGGAAGATGTGCCTGGCGTGGGGAAAACTATGCTAGCAAGATCACTCGCGAGTTCGTTAGGGTGCGAGTTCTCGCGAATTCAATTTACACCTGATCTACTGCCAACGGATGTAACAGGTGTGTCTGTGTTTCTGCAAGAGACAGGCGAATTTCGTTTTAGACCAGGACCAATATTGTCGCAAATCGTACTCGCCGATGAAGTTAACAGGGCGACTCCGAAGACTCAGTCTGCTTTATTGGAAGCTATGGAAGAAGGTCAAGTTACCGTAGATGGCATTACTCATCAACTAGCAAATCCACATATGGTTATCGCCACTCAAAATCCAATTGAGTACGAGGGTACTTTCCCGCTTCCAGAAGCTCAGTTAGATCGCTTTTTGATGCGAATTCAGCTTGGATACCCTGATCCGACAGATGAAGTATTAATTATGGATGCGCAACGACTAGCGCATCCAATTGAAGAACTAGGGGCAGTTGTTGACCAGAATGATCTACTTGAATTGAAAGTTGCAGTTAACGAAGTGTACGTCGATTCATTGGTAAAACAGTACATTGTTTCTATTGTTAATAAGACACGAGTGCATAAGGCTGTATATTTGGGATCATCGCCTCGTGGTTCACTGGGGCTTCTCAGGTGCGCACAATCTTTCGCATTACTGAATGAACGTGATTTCGTTGAGCCGGACGATGTTAAAAAGTTGGCATATTCTGTGCTTGCTCACCGTTTGATAATTAACCCCGCAAGCGAGTTGGGTGACATGACTGCTAATGAGGTGATCTCTCAAATACTTGAAACCACAGCTGTTCCCGGTGTTCAATCAAGACAGGGTGCGTAGGCCATAAATATTTAATGAACAAAGTTATTTTACGGACTATTAGAAGTCATAACGATCCACTTTTGGCTTTACTTCTTGGGCTTTTATGTCTATTTATTGCTTATGCGACAGGATTTTGGACACTATTTCGACTTACATATCTTATTTTTGCGGCCTTACCCGTTTTATGGCTTTGGACGCGGTCAATGTCAAAAAATTTAGAGGTTGATATTTCGAGAGGAAGTTCTCGACTTGCTCAAGGTGGCTATTTAACTACCAATATAACTGTTCGCTCTACTAGCTGGATTCCAAAAATCTGGCTAGAAGTTCAGGATAGTTCGAGACCAGAATCCGGCCTTTCGAAGCGAATATTTACGATGTCTTCAAATGGTGTTCATGGTTGGAATTATCGACTTAAGCTTTCACGACGTGGGCTGTATAAGTTTGGGCCAGTGACTATTCGAGTTAGTGATCCATTTGGATTTTTCGAACGTAGAATACATTTTGGAAATGAGATGGAAGTTCTGGTATATCCAGATCCGCCGAAGTTACTTAATTTCTATTTACCCCCAGCGAGCCTTCAGTCAGAAGGTAAAATCCGTAAACCCACCTCACTGGTGACACCAAATGTGTCAGGTGTTCGAGAATATATTAGTGGGGATTCGACTAATCGCTTTCATTGGCCAGCTACGGCACGAGCTGGAAAACCGATGGTTAAATTATTTGATTTGGATCCATCTTCTGATATATGGATTGTTTTGGATTTATCTAAAGGTGTTGATATTGGTTCAGGTGCGGAGAGTGCGTCGGAACTAGCGATTCTCGCAGCTGCGGCGATATTAAATTGTATGGTGATGCAGAAACGGTCTGTTGGATTAATTATGTCTGGAGCAACTGATGTGATTCATCAACCCGACAGGAGCCAGTCGCATTTGGGAGCAGCTATGGAATCACTTGCTTTGGCCGATGCTAGTGGGCAAGTTGAAATGGAAACGTTACTAAATCGAGAGGTGAGGAGATTTAGCCGGCAGACAACAGTTGTTTGTATAAGTTCAAGCTCTGATGTTCTGTGGGCTCGAAGGCTGGCTAAATTTCGAGGTAGAGGAATTAATACGGCGGCGATATTGATTAATAGTGAGTCGTTTGGTGGCGAATCAGGAGCACAGGAATCGTTAAGAAGAATCCTTGCAACGAGTCAGATATATACATATGGTCTTGCTCGGGGAGATACTCTTGGAGATGCGTTGGCCGCTGGTCGTGAGATTCCATTTCAATGAATTATCCCAGCAAGCCAGACCGCGAACTTGGCTGGTCCTTCAAGGCTAATAAAGAACCATCTGATGCACCGTCTTCAGTAAATTTAATTAGAAGATCTCGACGGTTGATTAGTCGAAAAAATGTGACTACTCATATTCTGATTTTGTTTCTTTTATTTCCAGTCATATCCTCATTAGAGTCTGCAAATTGGGTAACCAGTATGCCTTCACTATTTATTCCACTAGGTTTTTCATTTCTGTTGGCAAGCGCTGTTGCTATATCATCCAGAGGCATAATCTTTTTGTTGCTCCCGGGGCTGTTACTGATAATTGCTAGCACGTTTTTAATTTCTGCATTTTCGATAGATTCATCTGAGTCAATGAATAGTGGTTACGCAGAGCGATATGTCGAAACAGTAATTCGCCTGTGGGACTGGGCCAAGGCGTTAGCTACGGGAGGTGTTTCAACTGATCCTTTGCCGTTCATATTTCTCTTAGTGTTGTTGGTGAACCTTCTCACATTTACAGCTGTTTTGGCTGCAACTCGACTAAAAAATCCTTGGTTGGCTTTGATTCCGGGTGGATTTATACTTCTGACAAATATTTCTTATCTGCCGGGACAGCCGGTATTTGCATTCGTTTTATATTTATTTGCATCTATTCTTTTGATTGTTTGGGTTTATTTTCTCAAATCCTCTGCGCGATGGGAACTTGAAGGAACAAGGCCTCCTGACTTCATGTCAGCAGAGGTTATGCTTTCAGCTGTGACCATTGCTATTAGTCTTGTTGCGTTTGCATGGGTTCTACCCTTGGCTAATAACTGGAGACCGCTAACATCAGCGCTTGGCGAGGTATTATCTCCGGCTGCTGAACATGCTGAGTCGTGGGGCCGTTTGTTTTTGGGAGTTGGAGGCAAGGGCTCAGTGGGAGTTCATTCATTCGGTCGAAATTTTCCCATAAGATCGACACATACACTCGACACAGAAATTTTACTCGAGGTTAACGCGGTCGAGGTCGAGCTTTTGCGAGGTGCTTCTTACGATTTGTATACCGGCCAAGGTTGGACTGTTTCGCAAGTTGCTTTGGAAGAATTTGATGAGTTAGGGATTGCAGCCGCTCAGTTTGGTACCGTTGAATCAAGAAATGAGCGCCGTCAGCCTGTAAAAGTCACCGTGAATACTAGAGCTTCGTTTTCATCGGCCAAAAGATTGCTTACGGCCGGGGAGCCGCTCGCCTCCGGGAGGCCTTCCAATATCCTCATAGGACCAGGCTATTCGAGTATTGGACTATCACCAGTTAAGCGGCTAAACATCGGAGAAAATTACCAGACAGTTGGTGCGGAATCCTCTGTGTCAATTTCTTCTCTGCAGAATAGCAAATGGATTTTTCCCGAACTGATCACAGCAGCTTACGCTCAAGTTCCTGACCACGTAGATAATAATATTAGCAACTTGGCTGAGACAATCACTAGTGGCTCGAGCACGCCTTACGAGGCGACTCGAAGAGTTGAAACTTATCTGCGTTCTAATTATTCATTCTCCCTTTCGAATACCAAAGTAAATCCACGCTCGGACATTGTTAGTGTGTTCTTATTTGAGACTCGTCAGGGACATTTTGATCATTTTGCGAGTGCGATGGTTATGTTGCTCCGTGCTATTGAAATCCCAGCTCGAATTACGGTTGGTTTTGTTCTTGACGACTCATCTTTCAATCCCGCTACGAAGAACTTCGAATTAAGTGACAAGCAGGCTTGGGCTTGGCCCCAAGTGTATTTTGAGAATCTAGGATGGATAGATTTCAATCCAACACCTTCACGAGATTTGATAATGCGGTCTGATCAGAGCGAAGACGATAAAAATTTGTTAGCAAGTAGAAGCCTAGGCGCATCCAACTCTTTTATGTATGATGATGCGGAGCTACTCGATATGTTTGCAGAGTTCGAGATTGAAAGTGAAATTGAGAATGCGTTTCAACTAGAAGATCGAAATGGTATAGCAGAGTTTTTGCTAGGATTTTTTTTCCGGAGCCTCGTGCTGGTGTTTTTGATCGGTTTGGTTGCAGCCTTAATTTTTAGATTCTGGTGGCTCAGGCAATTTCGAGATTACCAGGGAGCTGTAGGGACCTGGAGGAAATTAGAATTTTGGTTGAGAGTCAGTGGAACGTATCCTTATCAGAATTTAACGGCGCTCGAAACAGCCGAGTATTTATCATTTTTGAATCTTTCTGACACCTTAATCCAACAATTCGCTCGTGAATATTCGCGAGCACTTTATTCCGGACATGAGTTACATACCGGTAGTGAAGCGCAACAGCAATTTGTTGCAACCTATCGGTTAATTAGGAGGGCTTTGATAGTTTGGAGGATAAAGTCATCTGGACGGAAAATCCTTGAATTTTGGAGAGTTGAAGGAGTTAGAGTTGAATAAGCTAATTGTCTGGCAACACGCCCAAAGGATCTGTCCGATTGTTATATCTTGAGATTTCGAAGTGGATGTGTGGCCCTGTAGTTCTCCCGGTCATTCCAATCCACGCAATTAAATCTCCCGCAGACACATGTTCACCTACTTGGACGTTGAACGCAGCATACCCACGACTATTTCGCGCCAAATGTGCATATAGTGATTCGTAACCATATCCGTGGTCCACGATGATGTAATAGCCATACGAATATCTAGCATCACCACCAGCAAACGCGATTATTCCGTCACGCGCAGCATATACTTCGTCCCAATTTTGTGTCCCTATGTCGATCCCCAATGGATGTCTCCAATCCATTTCCGAAGTTATGTATCGCGAGGTAACTGGCCAGTTCCAATCGAGTGTGGTGAGGGACCCGTCCCACGCAGTGATGTTGATACTTTTTCGTCCACCCGGCACAAGAATTTCTTTACCTACCGGAATATTGTCGGGGCTGTCTATTTGATTACCCTTGAAGTTGACAATATCAACCATTGAAGCTCCATATTGTGCAGCTATTTCGGTTAAATTTTCCCCGTATCGAACTGCATGAATAATACCGGGTACAGTAGGTATTCTTAGCAGTACGCCTGGGTATATTCTGTCAGGCGTGCTGACCCCTACGTTATTCCAAATAATGTAATCTAGGTCAATATTTGCTGCCTTTGAAATCGCCGTTAAATTATCACCGGGTCGAATTATATATTCGTAAGAGATAGGAAGAATTTGTTCAGCAGCTACTGAAGTTGAATTTATTCCACTTGAATCCAACTCTTGTTGTACTCCATCCGGCGAATCAGAATAGACAGTTGTTTCACTTGGGCGTAAGGGCTCTAAGCTGGCGCCTTGTGTTGTGGTTGTCACATTGACGTTTTTTTTATTTGTAGGCGGGCTAATCCCCTGGTCCATGAAATATTTATTGTCAGCAATACGTGGTAAGTGGCCGCCAGTATATTGAGGTAGTTCTAATTCTTTTGACTTAGTTTCGGATGATAGAGTTTCTTCATTTTTAATAAACAAGGCGACTGGTGTTGCCACCGCTAGGCTCACGAGTAACCCTAAACGTTTTATAAAGTCGACTCGCTTGATTTTTTTCATTAGAAATCTAATACTCGATTTTTGTAAGGATCTCTACTGTATTTCACAGTGGGTGAAATACGCAATCAACGGCGTCTAAGGGTCGACAATAAATTCATCAGAAGAATGAAAGTAAACTTTAAAGTTGCCCTAAATCCGTCTTCAAATTACTCAAGAATTCAACATTGTTTTCTGTTTTGCTAAGCCGCTCGATAACTCTCTCAGCAGCATCATGTGAATCTTCCTCTAGCATTGCTGCCATTCTACGAAGTAACCAAATTTGCCCTTTTTCTTCCTCACTAAAAAGCAAGTCATCTCTTCGGGTTGATGAGGCCAAAACATCAATTGCTGGAAATATTTGCTTTTCAGCGAGTTTTCTCGCGAGCCTCAATTCCATATTCCCAGTACCTTTAAATTCTTCAAAGATAACTTCATCCATCCTTGATCCAGTTTCTACGAGGCATGTAGCGATGATTGTCAGCGACGCTGCTTCCTCAGTGTTTCTGGCAGATCCAAAAAATCTTTTTGGTGGATATAGCGCAACCGGATCCATTCCACCTGATAACGTTCGACCAGAATTTGGGATTGCTGTATTGTACGCGCGAGCCAGACGGGTAAGTGAGTCCATTAGGATGACAACATCTTGTCCTCCTTCAACAAGGCGGCGAGCTTGCTCGAGGGCAGCTTCTGCTACACGTGTGTGATCTTCAACGGGTTCGTCAAAAGTTGATGCATACACCAAGCCTCGTTGTTCTCCACCGATGCCAGTTACCGAGCGGCGCATGTCAGTTACTTCTTCTGGTCTCTCCCCAATTAGAACAACCATTAGTACGCATTCGGGGTAGTTTGCCATGATGCCGTTAGCGATAGCTTTGAGTAACAGTGATTTACCAGCCTTTGGCGGCGATACAATCAAGCCTCTTTGACCTTTTCCAACCGGTGCAAATAAGTCAATCATTCGTTGGCTGATTTCTCCAGCACCAGATTCTAAATGAAACATGTCATCCGGAAAAATAGCAGTTAGTGCATCAAAGTCTGGCCGGAGCGCGGCCTTTTCTGGGTCCATATGATTTACATCTGTAACGCTCATAAGTCCGTAGTATTTGTCTCCTCCACGTGGTTGACGGACCTGACCCGCTACCGAGTCGCCATTTCGTAATCCGTGGCGCTTGACTAGTCCTTGTGACACGTAGATATCATTCGGGCCAGGCAGAAGCCGCTCGCCTCTTAGAAATCCAAATCCATCATCAACAACGGCTAGAACTCCAGAAGATAATATTGTGCCAAGTTTTTCAGATTGTTTTTCTAAGATTCCGAGTATTAAGTCTTGCTTCGGTAGCCCAGATGCAGTTTCAATCTCGAACTGCTGTTCGGCTAGCTCGATCAGCGAGTTTCTAGATAATAACTGTAGGTTTGAAATATCGACGGCCGGCACATTTTCATCTATCTCTGGCATGTTGGAGGATGGATCCCACTGACTTGTTTTGGTTCCACTCCCTCGACTTTCATCACCACCACCCCGTCGTCTGGATTTCCGCCTGGGCCGCTGTGGTGGCTTAGACGAAAAATCTCTAGAAGGGGAAGATGAAGAAGTCGTGTCTTCGGTAGTTGTCATAATGTTTCTCACTCATCACTAATTTATTTGATTTGTATTTAATGCGAATAAATATCTTTAGAGTCTGTAACTTAAATTTCGATTTTGAAGCAGTCTCTTCTATGGAATCGAACCCAATAAAATTCTAAAAGATATATAGATTGGTTATAGCGGATTCAGATAAGTACCCACTGGTTATGATCCTAGACAGGTTTTACCTTAGCGTGCAAGTCTCCGTTCGAGAATTGGTGAATACTTCCGTTTTTAGCTGCTTAAAATTCACCTAACGTGTTAACCTTGCGTTCGTACCTGTGCTTATTTGATGTGAAAATAAGTCTATGAAGAATTATTGAAGGAGAGCTTTCTATGTCCGATGTGGCGTTCAATGGAAAAATTTTAAATGTTAATTTAACCAAAAATGAAGTCGAGGAAGAGGTAATCGAGGAAGAGGTATACCGATCATTGCTAGGCGGATATGGTCTCGGAGCTCGGCTATTATTTGACCGTATTCCAGCGGGTGCAGATCCGTTAGGGCCGGATAATGTTTTAGGTTTTATGCCTGGCTTATTAACAGGTACGCCCCTTTTTGGTCAGCGATTTAGCGTGGTCTGCAAGTCACCCAAGAATGGTGGCTGGGGCGACGCAAATTGTGGAGGTGATTTTGGCCCGATGCTTAAGTTCACTGGTTATGATGCAGTGTTGGTTTATGGCAAGTCAGAAAAGCCGGTATATATATACATCGAAGAGGGTGAGACTCCTGAGATTCGAGATGCAGCAGAATATTGGGGCGGACTTGCTATCGAGGTCGAAGATCAAATGAAGGAAGATCTGGGCAAGAAGATAAGTGTCGCACTAATTGGACCTGCTGGGGAAAATATGAGCATTATGGCGGGTGTTTGTAATGAGCGTGGGAGACTGGCCGCTCGATCAGGCGTCGGTGCAGTAATGGGCTCAAAGAATTTGAAGGCAGTTGTAGCTAAACCTACCAAGAAGATAATGTCACAGAGTCCAGAAGTTATTAAAACAGTTAGATCTAGCTTAGATGGATTTAATCAGGCAACTAAACAATTTTTTACAACTTTTGGCACGACTGGGATTACCGCAAACTCAGCGATTTCCGGAGATGCTCCAGTTTTGAACTGGGGTGGCGTTGGAGTTGTTGATTTAGTTAATGAATTTTCAATGGAAAATCTTAATGGCCCGGTTATGAACGAGTCAAAGGAGAAAAAATATGCCTGTTGGCATTGTCCCGTTGCGTGTGGTGCTGAATCAGTTGATGGCTCTGATCGCGGCGAATTCGCATTTCCGTCGCATACTCATCGACCTGAATACGAAACTATGGGTGCGTTTGGCATCATGAATGGTGTCAATGACACCGATGCAATGTGGGCGATAAATCACTGGTGTAATGAGTATGGGTTAGACACTATATCCACCGGCGCTGCAATTTCGTTTGCTATCGAGTGCTACACGAATGGAGTGTTGACTAAAGAGGACACGGATGGACTTGATTTAGTTTGGGGTAATGCATCTGCAGTACTGTCCGCTGTACATAAGATTGGTCGTCGTGAAGGCGATTTGGGAGAGTTGCTTGCGGACGGTACTACGGTCGCGGCAGAGAAAATCGGTGACGATGCCAAGGAATATTTGACCGCTATTGACGGTGAAGAACCACCAATGCACGATCCGAAGCTTGACTTGGGATTTGCAGCGTCGTATTCTCTGGATCCAACGCCAGCTAGACACACCATCTGGTCTCCGGGGAGTTCAAGTAAGTTCCCCAATATGCCAAAACCTCCGGAAGATAAGAAGCAATTTGCTGGCCGTGGTCCCGTGCATAAGGCAGCGCATGAGCAGGCTCATATAATGAATTCAGCTGGCATGTGTTATTTCATATACACGATGTCACCAACCGATCGAATTCCTGAATGGATTAATTTGGTAACTGGTTGGGATACGACACATGAGGAATTAGAAAAAGTAGGTGAGCGAATAGCTAATCTCAGAATGGCTTTTGCCGTTAAGCATGGTAATAATCCAGCTGCGCGCGAGATTCCGGGGCGGATTTTAGGTTCGCCTCCTCAGTCTGAAGGTCCGCATGCTGGCTTTGAAATTGATCTTGAGACTATGAAACGCGAGTGGTACGAAGAAGCTGGTTGGGATCAAACAACGAGCGCACCTTCGAGATCCAAACTTGAGTCTTTGGGATTGAGTGACGTGGCTGAGGCTCTAGGCGTATAAAACTTCTTAATCAGGTCTAGCACAGGATATAAAGAGGAGCCGCGAGGTTCCTCTTTATTTATATTATCTGTTCGGAATTTTCGAAATTATCGAGATCCTCTAAAAAAGTTGCGACAAGTTGGTTCCAAGTAGTGGGTCTTTGTGAGCTAGTCCCGTGAGAGCATGATTTCATGAGCGCTAGTTTTCTTCGCGGGAGATTGTCAGTTAAATTACCAAGGTTGGGTAAGATCATCGAGTCTTTTGTTCCAGCAATTATGAGAGTAGGAATTGCTAGATTTTTCAGGTGTAACGTTAGGTCTGGTCGTCGTCTCATTGCTGAGTAACAACCTGTAATTCCAGGATCGACACTATAGATCTCAGATGGCATAGATGGGTTAATGGCCATAGTATTTGTGGTTGTGTCAGAGAGGATAAGCGCCTTGACGAGCTCTGGAAATTGATAAGCAAATTGAAGCGCCGTGTGACCACCAAATGACATTCCACCGAGAATGATTTTCTCTTGAATATTAAGAGTTTGTATTAAATTAAGAAGGTCATTGGCAAAAAGTTCGGTTGAATATTCATCAATGTCGTTGGGAGCCGAAGAAGAGCCATGACCTCTATTATCCCAGGTGATAACTCTATATTGGCTCTCAAAAAAATGTACTTGGTTACCCCACATTTCAAGAGTAGCGGTTAATCCATGGCATAATATCAACGGTATTTTGGATTGATTTCCAGTATCTGAGTATCGGATTCGAATATTATTTTGTGAGTGCATGAAATTCATGGTTAGATAAATATAGCAATGCTGTGTAGTTGTTGAGAAATTGTGAGCCATGCAAGGTAAGATGGCTATATGACATACATACGTTCAGCATTGTTGATTAACGAACAGGATTCTTTGAATTTTGACGAGGGAACGATCCCCGATGCATTTGTTTTTGACCTGTCTAATCCGACGGCGGCGCCTGTTGATTCTTCGACGATTAAGAACAAAATTAGTCAGCTAACTGGAGGCATGTCTCTTTCGCATCACGTCAGGTTTTCTGTCAGCACCTCCAGCAGTTTGCGCTCTAAATTACAACAGGTGTTTTCTGCGGACATAACTGCAGTATGGATCGCCGGCATTTCTGATGCTCAGCAGGTTCGTGATGCTGATGTGGAGATTCGTAGATTAGAAATGGAACACGGGATAAAACCTGGAGCTATATCGTTGATTCCAGAACTGAATACTGTATACCCCATTAGTGTGCTTGATGGCATATTGACCGCCGTGGATCGCATCGTTGGAGTGGCGCTAGATCTTGACTTGATATGTGCTGATCTTGTCGTAACGAATTCAAGTTCTTCGGTCGATCTTTTTGTTCAAAGACATATCTTGACTGACGTGGCCATGAGAGTAACGGCTCAAAATTTAGCTACTATCGTGACAAACTCAGATATTCAAATGAGTGATGAAAAGATAAAGATGATTTCAAGTACTGGCGGAAGCGGAATCCTGACGCGAGATGCAGACTTGATCTCTTCTCTAAATCACGAATTTATGCTTAGTCGCGCAGTGAGTGATAGGGCTCAAGCTATTAGTGAACAGTGGTCAAGTAATGAAGTTGCCACCCAAGACGAGGGAGTTACGATTCAGTCCATGAAGCGTGCTACATATCTTGATAATTTGGCGAACAAGATAGACGCAGGTTAGCTAATCAACTACGATATTTTGGTTTGTTTTTTTGAGCGTATGTGAAGAATCGGGAGAGATATAAGTATGCCGGCAGTTGTTATCATCGGTGGTCAGTGGGGGGATGAAGGTAAGGGTCGGACTGTGGATTTTCATTCCCAGTACTGTTCAGTGATTGCTAGATATTCTGCAGGCAATAATGCTGGACATACCATTATGAACGACCAGGGTAAATTCGCGTTACATGTCATTCCAGCTGGGATTTTCAGGTCAGATAAAATTTGTGTAATCGGCCATGGAGTAGTGATAGACCCTGCGGTTGTGCTCGGAGAGATACAAGGGCTTGAAGATAGAGGCGTATCGACAAAAAATTTGAGAATTTCTCGTAATGCTAATGTGATCATGCCTTGGCACCCAATTATCGATAAAGGCGACGAGTTGTTAAGAGGAGATCTCGCTATTGGGACTACGGGTACGGGAACCGGTCCTGCATTTCATGACAAGGTAGCCAGAACGGGCATTCGAATCGCTGACTTACTAGATGCTGACCGCTTTGCTGAACGACTAGGACCGGTTATTGAGTATAAGAATCGAATTTTGACCGGTCTTTATGGATTGGAGCCGCTTGGTTATCAGGAGGTATATGAAGAATATCTTGATTTTGGAGACCGACTTCGACCGTACGCAGATGATACTGCACTACTAGTTCAGAAAGCTCATGCAGATGGCAAAATGATTCTTTTGGAGGGTGCGCAAGGATCGTTGCTAGATTTGGATACTGGTACGTATCCGTACGTGACCTCATCGGTACCAGCATCTATCGCGGCAGGTGGACCTGCTGGTGTTGGATTGGGTCCAACAGCCGTCGAGAAAGTTATAGGTGTTTACAAGGCATATCAAACTCGAGTTGGCAATGGACCGATGCCGACCGAAATTTTCGGACAAGAAGCGGAAGATATTCGTCAAGGTGGTGGGGGAGTAGCGGGAACTGGCGAATTTGGAACCACGACTGGTCGAGCTAGACGAATAGGATGGTTTGACGGAGTTCTCGCTAGGCATACTGCTGCGATAAATGGTATTACCTCCATAGCATTAACTCGACTTGATACTCTTTCGCATGCCGAAGAGGTCAAAATTTGTACGGGTTATGAAATTGGTGGAAGTACGATTAATTCAATGCCCGCCACGTTATGGGGAATGGAACAAGCTAAACCTATCTATGTAACTATGCCTGGTTGGGGTGAAGATGTGTCAGAGGTGAGGCGCTTAGCAGACCTTCCGGTAAATGCTAGTAACTTTGTTAAGGCAATTGAATCATTAATAGGCGTAAGTATCGATATGATTTCAGTTGGACCAGAACGCAATCAGGCGATTGTAACCCGAGATATTTTCGGCACCGTTATCGAAACAAAGTAAAGGCGTCCAAGGACGAATATGGAAACGATATCTCTTATATTGCATGTATCTGCAGCGGCCGTTCTTTTCGGACCACAAGTGCTAATGTTTTTTGCGTTGACTCCGGCAACATGGTTCATTGACGATGAGGAACTTAAAGGAAATGTAGTTTCTACAGTTGCACGCCGTTTTGGAATAATGAGCGCTGCGTCGATTCTTGTTCTGATGGCCACTGGAGTTTACCAAATGCAAGTGTTTGCACCCTCCAACTTAGTTGAAACGAGGTGGGGATCTATCTTGGTAGTGAAAATGATAGCTTTTGTGGTTTTAATGATTTTATTAATGATTCATACGATGTATTTTAGTAAAAAGATTCGAATATTATCGGATGAAGTAATTAATGGAGATGAGGACAAGGTGGGTGATTTGGATTATTTGCGGCGCCAATCATGGCTATTTTCTTTTCTTATGCTGCTTGTAACGACTGCTACTCTTTGGCTAGGCATTGCCTTAGGTAATCATCAATTTTCTCTCGGTTGAGCTAGTGTTTAAATTTTGGTAGAGAGGATAGTGAGTGACAAATCAAGACTTCCACGATGAGCGTCGATATAGGCCTGATGATAATTGCCCGCTTTTCTCTTTGAGACTTGAAAATCATCTTGTTGATGTGTTAAATGGAGCAGTTCCTAATCGTGGAAATTTTTGTGGGTATTGTTTCTCTCCGATGGGATTAGAGGAAGCATTGTGTGCTGAGTGTCAATCCGATTCAACTTCGACTGAGAGACTCGACCAAGTACCGGAAGAGATTGTACTAGCTTTGAAAAAACAGAGATCGATAGAATCTCGTTGGGTTAACAGTTTCGCTTATCTTGGGGTCCTGATCGCTATTGTGGGTGGTATCGTGTTTGTTTTGGTGACTCCGATATTTGATGATCGATTGATTTATGCAACGGTAGCCTATGGTCTAATTTTATTGATTGGAAGTAGAGTGCTAGCTGGTTTTTTAGGCGGTTATTTTGGCGACCAGATTGGGTATAGTAAGGGACGTGTTCAGACCATAAAGGCTTGGAACTCGTATCGCTCGAAAAAACAAATATCTTCGCAGTAGAAATTATTGGTAATCTTAAAAAATGGAACACCTAGAAACGTTTTTGTCACAGGTTGCAATGTCGAAGGATGAATATGCCCGCCTTCTAGATATGTTGAACCGTGAGCCGACTGAGGTTGAGCTAGGTATGACGGGGGCCCTGTGGTCAGAGCATTGTGGTTACAAGCACTCTAAGCCCTTATTTCATCACTTCCCTACGACAGGGCCTCATGTTCTGACGGAAGCTGGAGCTGAGAATGCTGGAGCTATCGATATTGGGAATGGTTGGGTAGTTGTCTTTAAGATTGAATCACATAATCATCCCTCTGCACTTGAGCCCTATGAAGGGGCGGCAACTGGTGTCGGGGGGATTTTGCGGGATATATTTGCAATGGGTATGCGTCCCGTCGCATTACTAAATTCTCTAAGATTTGGCCCCTTAACTGAGGCTCATAATAGAACTCTTTTACGAGGAGTTGTTTCAGGAATTGGTGGTTATGGAAATTGCGTCGGCGTCCCCACCGTCGGTGGTGAGATTCAAATGCATACGTCATACAGTGGAAACCCGTTGGTCAATGCAATGTGTGTGGGCGTAGGACTGAAGACAAGTTTATTATCTGCTGTGGCTCAAGGAGATGGGAACCCGATTGTTCTAGTGGGAGCTGATACTGGTAGAGATGGAATTCATGGTGCGACATTTGCCTCCGTCGAGTTAGATGAGGATTCAGCCTCACGCCGACCGGCAGTACAAGTGGGACATCCTTTTTTAGAGAAACTTTTGATGGAAGCATGTGTCGAACTTGCAGAAAATCACTCAGATTGGATAGTTGGTCTTCAAGATTTAGGAGCAGCTGGACTAACCTCCTCCGCAGTTGAGGCGGCTGACCGTGGTAATTCTGGGATTGATATAGACGTGACGCTTGTACCCCGGCGGGCTGAAAATATGACTGCCTATGAGGTAATGCTTTCTGAATCGCAGGAGCGCATGCTGGTTATACCTCACAGAAAACACCTTAGCAAGGTGATAGAGCATTTTAAGTCTTGGGAAATTAATGCCACCGAGATAGGCGTTGTTACTTCAGACTCACGGGTCACCATTCGAGAAGGCGACGAAGTCGTTGCCTCGATGCCACTGAGTATCATGACAAACCCTCCGATGTACACGAATGATACGGCGATTGATCCAATAGTTGAATTACTTGCCCTTGAGGATTTGTCGCTCGAGCCTGACATTGATCCATTGATAACGACTGATGTACTTTTTGATTTACTTCAGTCAGAGAATCTCTCTTCGCGGAGATGGGTATATCAGCAATATGACCATCAGGTGCTGAATAATACAGTTGTAAAGCCAGGTGGAGATGCTGCAGTTATACGAATTAAAGGACTGAAGCAGGGTCTTGCGGTTTCTACGGACTGTAATGGCAGAGCTGTTTATTTGAATCCTGAGGTGGGTGCTGCTTTAGCCGTTGCGGAGGCCGCACGAAATGTAATTGCGACTGGTGCTCGCCCAGTTGCGGTCACTGACTGCCTTAATTTCGGTAATCCGGAAAAAAAGGAGGTGGCTTATCAGCTGGAGAAATCAATTATCGGCCTGTCGGACGCATCGCGCGCATTTGACACACCTGTAATTTCAGGGAATGCGTCTCTTTATAATGAGACCCCAAATGGCCAAATAATGCCTACTCCCACGATCGGTATGCTGGGAGTGATATCAGATGCCGCGAGTCGGCTAACCATATCTCCTACGATAGGTGATCGTATATTTTTGATCGGTGGAACCTTAGAGCAATCTGCTAGCACCTTGGCGGCTTCGGAATTTCAATGGACTCGGACAGGAAGAATTGCAGGGAGTCCATCAATTGATCTTAAATTGGCTCGACAAACTGGTGATTTGGTTTTACATATGCATGGTGAAGGACTTTTGTCTGCTGCGCATGACATAGGCGATGGTGGAATTACAGTGGCTTTGATTGAGATGAGTTTTGCTAGTGGATATGGGTTCAGAGCGAATGCGTTAAATTTAGGTGAGCGATTAGACGCAGCTTTATTTGGTGAGGCCCCATCTCGATTTCTGGTAGCAACGGATAAACCAGATTTAGTCATTGCATTAGGTGATGAATATTCAATACCGGTTATTGAGCTAGGCGAAGTTGAAGCTAGCAGGAATTTTAGCTTTGGTCCTGTTGATGTCGACTTGGATGTGGCATATGAGAGATGGGATCTAGGTCTAAAGCGAATTATTGAGCAAGACTTTGTTGATGAAGGCAATGGAGATTTTTGATGAGAGCTGCTGTAGTAGTATTTCCTGGAACTTGGAGTGACTCTGATACGGTGTGGGCATTAGAGAAGTGTGGGATTGAGGCAGATAAGATTTGGCATCGGGCTAGCGACTTAACTGGATATGATCTTGTGGTGCTCCCTGGTGGTTTTTCTTATGGAGATTATCTTCGCTGTGGATCAATCGCGCGTTTTTCACCGGTTATGAAGGCCGTGCGGGCACACGCTGAAAATGGAGGATTGCTGATTGGGATTTGTAATGGATTTCAGATCTTATGCGAGGCCGGTATATTGCCAGGTGTCTTGATGCGTAACAGTTCACTTCAATTCCGATGCAAGGATACATATTTAGTTTCTGAGACCTTTGATTCTGCTTTTACGTCCGGATTGGATAAAAATCGTACTTACCAAATTCCCATGTCACACGGTGAAGGGAGATACGTTGCATCGTCTGCTGATCTAGAGATGTTAGAACAAAACGGGCAGATCGCATTTCGTTATGCTAGCCAATCAGGGTTAGTTGGTCCGGAAACTAACCCTAATGGATCTGTGGCGAACATCGCTGGAGTTTTCAATAGTCAGAAGAATGTACTAGGAATGATGCCACACCCTGAGAGGGCTTGTGAGATGTTGCTTGGTAGCGAGGATGGCAATCGTATTTGGGAGTCTGTACTTTCTCAATCTTGAGCACGTGACAAATTATCTGACTTGGAGATTTCTTCTGGATATTCAATGCGAGGGTGGTAAGCCGCTACTAAAGCTGAGGTAAACGCCTTTTCAATTGTTCGTATATCTCTCACGGTAAGGTCACAATTATCAAATTGTCCGTCTTCTAGTCTGTCACGAATAATTGATTTTACTATAGCCAGAACTTGGTCTGAGCTTCGGTCAGACGACGCCCTAACCGCGGCTTCACATCCGTCAGCAATCATTACAAGAGCGGTCTCTCGAGACCTCGGAGCAGGTCCAGGGTATCTAAACTTTGATTGTTCGATATTAGGATCTTTATCCAGTGCACGGCGATAGAAGTAAGCTGGGTAAGTGGTGCCATGGTGCTCGGGGATAAAGCGTATAACGGCTTCGGGTAATTTCTCTTCTCTCGCTCGTTCGATTCCCTTGGCGACATGTCCGTGAAGGACACGAGTTGACTGCAATTCATCGAGTGCGTCATGAGGATTTTCTAATTGTTCAGCATCTCTGTTCTCAATGAAAAAATCTGGGCGAAAGAGCTTACCAACATCGTGAAACATTCCACCCGCTCGAACGAGTTGTTCGTCAGCTCCAATTTCAGCTGCCCCGCGAGACGCAAGGTCAGCAACCGCAGTCGCGTGCGCATAAGTTCCGGGAGCTTGTTCTTGCAATTGGCGGAGGAGTCGGGTGCCAGGCTGCACTAACTCCATTAATTCCACTCGGGTAATAATACCAAAAGGTCGACTGAGTACGTTATAAATACCAACGCCTACTGTGGCTGAGAGGAGTCCATTGATTATCGCCGCAATACTAATATTAATAAATTGTGAAGGTTCAAACTCTTTGCTAAGTGGCAGGGAAAAAGCCACGCTTAAGAGAATCACGGCGGCGATAGTGAAGCCACCCCGTAAATAGTCATTAATTCGCTTGGCTCCAAGCGCAACAAATGAGGCTGATAGACCTCCTCCAGTGATGGTGGAGAAGATTAAGACCACGTCTGCCGCTTCTGTATTTGGCAGACTTGCGATTACGAATACGCCAACAAGAGATGAAATGAGAGTTGATAAAATTCCTGTATTAAATCCTAATAAAACAGTGGCCACTAACGCGAATGCTGATATTGGAAGTGCTACAAAAATGTCAAGATTTGACGAATTGTTAGTAAGCAATGGGAGACTTACCCGAATGGATAAGTTAATAGCTATAAGGAGAACTATGAAGAGTAGTAGTCGCCGAATCCCAGAAAGATTTGGTGAGGTATCACTTGCAAGATGAGCTGCAGAGAGTACCCCGAGGAGGACAGACAAGCATATCGCTGTGAGTGTCCAGCTTACCTCGGAGATACCATTCGTCCCAAGTGCCAAACCTCCAGATGGAAGTACAAGTATTCCAAAAAGTACGACTGTGGTACAAATTCCGAAGAGTGAAATCGTGAATTTGCTATGGATAATTGGTGGAGGGCTGAAGGCTAGCTTTAGTTCTGACACTGTTATAAAACCTGATTAGTTAATCGTTAGTTTAGTAATTCTCTAACCAAGATGTTAGCTCGCTTACCGTCCGCACGACCATCGAGCTTTGGCATCAGCGTTTTCATCACGATTCCAACGTCGCTTATGCTCACAGCCTTTGTTTCATGTATGACGTCTTTTATGATCCGAGTTAATTCTATTTCCGTTAGTTCTTCAGGTAGATACTCGGAAATAATTGAAAGTTCTAATTCTTCTTTGGCAACTAGATCTTGGCGGTTTCCTTTGGTGAATTCATCGATAGATTCTTTTCTTTGCTTAGCCTCTTTTTGAATCACCTGTGTTACTTGGCTGTCGTTAAGCGCTTCCTTATTAGCAATTCGAGCGTAATCAACTGCCGCTATTACAAGTCGTAAGGTATCGCGGCGCTCGTTGTCACCACTTTTCCAAGCTTGCTTCATGTGAGTTCTAAGAGTCTCAAGAAGAGTAGTATTATCTGTCATAGTCGAGCCTCGTATATTCAAATGAGCAATCAACCGTCAATATCGCTTAGCCACGAATATTTCAGCAAATATATTCGAAATGCACTATGGCATTTCTACGTACTGATTCAAGCTAAAAGCTTGGACCTTTGCGGGACTCAGCCTTTATTATGGCTTTCCGCATTTTTCGAACACGAGCAGCTTCTTTTTTCTTGCGTCGCTCCGATGGCTTTTCGTAATATTCATGCTTGCGGTAGTCCATGAGTATGCCATCAGTCTGTACTCGCTTGGTAAATCTTCGAAGCGCTTGTTCTAATGACTCATTTTGTCCGACTTGAATTTCGCTCAAACTAATCTCTCTCATTCTTGACTCTACCGCTTTTGATAAATCGTGTTTTTACGATTGGCGGTACGGATTGGTAATTATACTGCTTCTTGCGCTTAATAAGTTAATCAGCGGAAGGCAGAACTTTGGGCTGTAGTTCTTCCATCGGTCGTCCGTCAACATTTAAATCACATTCACCCGGTTTGATGCATAGCACCTCGACACCAGATTCTTCGTCTTTGTATCTTTTTCCTAGCGCAACTGCCATTTTATTCCTCCAGCTTTAGATTATTTGTGTGACAGATTTTTTATATCTGCTCAAGTACATTATCGCCGCAGCGAAGTTCGGCTTCATCTGCACCTCGCGTGACAATAAATTCAGCCTCACATGCTGGACATTTATAACGTTTTCCTGTTGTAGCCATTCAGTTACCCCCTAGTCTTTTTACTATTATTCGATAGTTATTGCTTTATACATTCTCAATTGGTAGTGACCGGGAATGTTACAAAATAATACATACGTTCCCGCATCAAGTGACAGACTGGTTTCTTCTTCTCCACCATTTTGTAGATCGTCACTTGCATACACAACTTCTCCGGCTGAATCAATATCTACCATGGCTTGGTCATTTGTAGGGAGGCTGTCGGGTGAAAGATCGGTACGTAATACTCGGAGGTTATGAATTAACGCAGCGTTATTCTTGACTTTAAGCGAAATTTCTCCGTCGGCACTGAATGTATCTGGGGCAGTGATGGCGTACGGGCCGTCTTTTGCAAGATCCACGGCTAACACACCAGGTGGTGCCTCTGTTGCTGCTGGCTCGGCAGCGCTTTGCGAATTATCTACGGAATTAGTATCAGCCGTGAAAGGGGTACGAGCATAGATTTTGCTTCTTGTATCCATAGAGTACTGTCCACAATTATCAGCTGTGGCAGAGAGGTTAGCGCTATCTTCCAACGTTGTAAGGTAATCGGTAAGTTCTGGCCGATCCGGAATGGTACCTCTTCGGCGTTCGGCGTCAGTTTTTTGTATCTCCCAACTTTCTAGCCGATGCTCAAAATGCTCTTCATTTGCGTGGTCAACTAAATCCCAGCGGCCCTGCATGATTAGTTTGACGATATAGTCGATTTGTGTCTCTGACATTGACCCGCCGAAGCGTTCACTCCATAGAGGCATATACGCGCCTGAACGGCCGCACGAGAGAGTATTAAACAAGAAGGTATAAACTTCTCTTGCTTCACCGTCAGGTGTTGATTCAGTTGTCCGAAAGTAGTCTGAATTAAGTGCTGGGCCAATATTTCCTTCACCTACTAAGCCATGACAAGATACACAATTATTGTGAAACAGTTCTGCTCCCCTGTGAACGAGCTCTTCATTTTGATGAATCGATGCTTCTTCAGCACGAAGCTGCTCTCTCGCGATATAGCCACCAAAAAACAAGAATGCTATAAAAAGCAAACCTATCATCGCATTCACTTGTTTACTTGTATTCATCCCTGAGCCTTCTTTTCCTTATTCACTCGTGGCTAAGATTTTTCTTTTGTAACTAACTTGGCAGTAAAGGGTGATTGACTGCTCGTTCTGGGTTATCTGGACCGCCTTTTTCCACGGCTCCTGTCAGTACAGTAATATTTCCCGCTTCATCGATCTCGATCTGCATGGTATCCATCGATCTTGGCGCAGGACCATATACACGAACGCCAGCTTTTGTGTAAGTTGACCCATGACACGGGCATATGAACCACCCTGGATCTCCTGGGAATGGGACGGAACCCTGATTTTCCTTCCATGGAACCGTGCAACCTAAGTGTGGACATTTTCGCCATAATGCGATTAAACCGTGTCCACCCCCTGAGCCACCTGGCCGGGATTCATTCTCGTCTAGGTTAGCAATCCAGAATTGACCCTCTGAGTTGGCTTTAG